>Ga0099825_1005789_pt1 | contig 15728 bp, 9 predicted proteins | sample SiratroredBW_FD_76838 | JGI IMG/M metagenome (GOLD analysis project Ga0099825, IMG submission 76838) | Root nodule microbial communities of legume samples collected from California, USA - Siratro red BW | ecosystem: Host-associated > Plants > Roots > Nodule | place: USA: California | collected...
AGAAAAAAAAAAAAAAAAAAAAAAAAAAAAAAAAAAAAAAAAAAAAAAAAAAAAAAAAAAAAAAAAAAAAAAAAAAAAAAAAAAAAAAAAAAAAAAAGAAGAAGAAAAGTTGGGTTAAATTGAATTTTGATGAGAAAAGAAAAAAAGAGGGCATCTGAAGTGACTAGGGGAGGAAAGTAGATTTGAAAAATGAAAAATAAAAAAGGGTGTGTGGGAATCTTTGGATTCCGTACTTAACGCGGCGAAAATGTGAAAAAGCATTAATTAATTGGCAGTGTGAAATTGCTTTTTACTAAGATTCTTTCTTTCGATGGCTACACACAGTTGTGGTGTGAAAAGCCAGCTATGGTTGACCTGACACATATCTGTAACATTTATCAAAACACTGCTAAGGCTATTCCGGTCTTTTCGCTTCCACCACCCTCACTCTCTCATCACTATATTTTCTATTTTCTTCATAAATTATTACGTTACTCCATTTTCACCAATTTTGCTTCATCACCAAATTATATAAAATCTATCAAATAATATAGAACTAATTAAAATTTACTAATACTAAAAAAAAATCCCTGAGAAGTTCTTTTTGTTTTGTTTATATTAGAAACGGTAATGAAATAAGTTACTTTCTTTGTTTTTTTTAGTCTAGCAAAATAGAAAAAGAGATGATGCGCCGCCGATTTAAGGTAAGGAAATATTACAAAGATGGTTATATTATATTTATCTCCCAAAAGAGATAAGAGAACACTGAAATTTGTGACTGGTCAAATACAATGTCCTGTTTTGCTTTATATTCAATGAACCAGTTTTTTTTTTTTTTTCTTCTTAACAAATTAAAAAACCATTAATTATCTTTTTCTTTTTTGTGTGTGTATAAGGTAACCACAAGTTTCATATTCTAAAAGATAAAATAATTTTGCCTCAACTGATCAACACTTTCATTGGTATTAACTGACGATTTTAATACTTCTTCATATATTAATATATATATATATATATATATATATATATACGGAAAATATATTGTATTATTTCTTAAATATATTTTATTATTACCTTTTTCCATTTATGAAAAGAATTTAGTTAATGCAATTGAAAATCGGTCTGTGTTTCTTATAATTTAAAAAAAAGTCATATTTGTTTGTGACTCTTTCTCTTTCTATAAAAATAAATAAGTGATTATAAATTTCAATTATTAAAAACATTGATTTTTTTAAATACAATAAATAAATTAAATATTATATAAATAATTAAAAATATCTTAATATACGACATGTGTCCTTTAAAAAAAATAGTGGAATTAAATGTTAGGTTGACTAAAGTATTCTCTTGTTGAACTATGTTATATAATAGAATAAAATTAATAACTAATTATAGGCATATAATATTAAAAGTCAAAAGTAAAAAAAATTAGTTTTAGAAAAAGTAAAAACAATTTTTTTAAATAAAAAAAAAATCATTCATTTTGTATTAAAAATATATTTCTTTTTTAATATATTTAACTTAATGTTTTTATACCAATATATTGTATTTTTAAGTGGATTAAAAAGTGTGCTTGAATTGTAGTCTGAGGTGCTTCAGTCATACAATTTCACTTTTCTGTATAATAAATGTGGAAGTAACGTTCAAGGGTGATTATGATAACCCCAATAGAGAATTACTATATCATAATTAACTGATTTTATAATAATTAGTATTCAAAAATAATTTTAAAAACTAACTGCATATGTCATGTTGATACTACTATCATGATTTACGAAAAAAAAAACTACTTTTAAACATTCAAATCAATTCTAATCTAGCGTGATAAATTTTACTATTGGCAATATAATTTATTTTAAGATATTAAAATATATGTATTCTATTTAATTCTTCATCATATTATTTAAACATGTCTAAAATTTTAGATAGTTTAGAAATTAGGCGAATAATAATTTATGAATATTTTTGTCTTAATCTCACTAAAATAACTTTTTTAGACAAAACCGTCTCATTGAAATAGATATACAAGCATTTTAACTATGCCAATTTGAAATGGGAATATTAACTTAAACGTAGATGATGAACGTAAAAGAAAAAGGCCTAGCAAATAGTCAGCATTACTTTTTTTATACAAACTCATTATTCTTCCCCGTAACATATGAAATCCTTGAAAAAAAATATTTTGATTTCATCGCGCAAGTAATGTAATTTAATCAACTTTTAGGATCTCTTTTGTTGAGATGGAAATGGTCAAAATCTATTAAGATAACTATTGAAATAAAACACCAGTAAGAATATCTCTACATAACGTTATTTATTTACTATAGGTATATATTAGAATAATGTTTAATATCAATCTTAACTATGAATGTCATGAATTAGTCAATTAATTAAAATGGAACCTTTTTTCAGATGACTTACTTCCAAGTTTAAATTCCACCAAAGTCACTTGGTTCCATTCAAGCCCACTTTTTCATTATTTATAATAGGTTTTAGAGACCTCCTTATATAAAATACTATTCTCTATGTTTTGGCATATTTTATTCTATATGATATAACATGTTTAATCAATGGATGTTGACTTATATGATAAAAAGCTTGGTCTTTATTTTGTTGTCCTGAATTTAAATTTGTTAGTAATATTCCCTGGGACCCCCTGCAAACTTTTGTATACCATAAACAGGTATAACTTACCTCATAATAACATTTCAAGCAGTCCAAACTCAGAAAAAATAAGAAACTAAGTATTTCTATATCGATACGAAAGATCTACGTGGATTCGTCCGCATCGTTACTACACCAACACCATTAAACAATTTTCCATAAACTTGATGAAATTGAAACTATTCAAAAACCAAAATTCTACTATCTTAATTCGATCCATACCAAGCTAATTTTAGTTACTTTTACCCATACCAGGATATATATGCGAGTACAATAATTTGCAGAAAAAATGAAAAGCAGCATGATATGTGTGTCATGTGCAAGATTCTCTTAACGTTTTATATTTTGATGTCTATCAAGATGATGATTGATGGGGTATTGGGGTATTTGCTTTCTTCTCTCTCTTTGTCCATACACACACCCCTAATGAACGACCTAAACCTAAAGTGGTCCTTCATTTGTTGTGCTTAGTGTATCTTCCAAATGAGAATCTGGCAGATTACAAGAAAACGGTTGTCACATCCAACGTAATAACAACACGTGTCTTCGAACATAACTTTTCACGAACGGTGATATTCTTCTTCTGCGGTTCTGTTCCATCATTCGTTCGTGGCTTCTACATTTTTACATTTTTTTTTTCTTTTCTCGCAATTGGGTTGATCCATCCACCAGATGAAACGTTAGATGCCAACACTTGGGATTCCATTTTCTAGTTTCGATTCTGTGATTTCAGCGACTAAGCGTTTTCACGAGCATCTCATCATTCCTCACATGCCAAATAAACGTTAAACAAATACTCCTACTAGGATTTGCCCCTTCGCAACTCACCAAATGCGTTTTTTTTACTATGAATAAAGCGTGCCAATAGCTGTTAATTGAACATCAATGGCTGAATTGCAGAATAATTTTGTCATGGAATAATATTCTTATTCTTAACTCAAATACTTTATCTCCCATGAAAGACGTGTCTGTTTATAGCATATTGGTTAAAGCTTGCAATATTTCTGTGTCTGTGTGAATGAGTAACTTAAACTATTAAACTCGTCACTTTTTGTTTGAAGTGATAAAATATTGATTTTACACTGTTCTCCCCCATGATCATTCTTTTAATATTGTGCATTAAATAACTTTAAATCCACTCTTTTATGGGTTCTGTTCTACTTACTAGAAAGTGTTTTAAGGGCATATGGAAGTAATAAAAAAAGATAAATACTGAGTTCACATATTTAAACACACTTTTAAACGTGTTTAATGAAACTGTATTGATTTTGCCTTTTCTCAATCAATTTCGACTAATAAAAAAATAGTTTGCCAAAAGTCATTAATGTTGTAAGGATATATGAAAATAAACCCAAAATATATAGATTCTTAGAGGTATTAAATTATATTAAAAACTAGTTAGCTTTTGTTTATAATTGATTTCTCAGAAAGTAATGTGCTAAAGAGACAGTGTCTTGTAGTGTTCTGTGTAAATAAATAAAAAAAAGATTAATATATGTTTGTTAAGAACATTCATTAAGAAAATAGAATAAAAAGTATTATTTTTTTAATGTATTCTTTAGTTTTTATTTTCAATGGAGCTATAACATTTTTTTAATAAAAACTTGAAGAGTGCTAAAAGTACATTATATTTAACGCACTCTTCTTATAGGTTAAATTTTATTAAGAACTGGTAAGAAAATTACAAGAGAACTTTATTAAATAAGATGTGAGATTCGCACAATTTTATAACTTTTAATAAATTTCAATTTCCAAGAAGTAATGTATTCAAGGGTGTGTGTTAGAGAGTGCCTTCTTAACACTTCTCTAAAATATTTTAATTTCTTTAGCTAATACTATCTCCATTTTCGAAGTATCATTTAAGGTTTTTGCAAGTATGTTACGAAATCACTATTTTTTTATAAAATAGTTTTTAAGTTTCATATTTTATTCTTGTTATTTATAATTTAAATTACACACTAGTTATTGTTAATTTCCCTTTTATGATTAGGTAAAAGGTAAATATATAATAAATTCAATATTATCCTAAATTTTGGAAATAGAAAATAAAAAAAATTAATTATTCAAAATAATTCAAAAAACACTACCCTTATAACAGTGTCTATTCTTTTTTAAAACAAGATAGTGATTATTAAAAAAAAAAAACATAAATTTCTCATAGAAATTATGAGATCAATGATCAATCATCAACGACATTATAAATCGTACTTGATTTCTAATATTTTAAATATCTTGTGTGTTTATATAAATTATATGTATTTTATATTATAGGAGACTATCTTATATGTGTTAATTAAAATTATCATGGAAAAGAAGATTCTCGTATAAATATTAATTCGAAACTCAAACTCAGGTTTAATTAAGTTGAAGCAAAGGTATATATCTTATTATTGTGAACATGAAAATTTGATAAACAAATTTAAAATAAAAAAAATCATTAAAAAAATTTATAATGTTAAGTATGCAGAAGAAATGTAATGTTTATTTTTTTAAAAATACTAATTCAAAACATTTAACTTTATATGTTTAATATTTTCACAGTTTGCATTTACAAATATGTAGAAGAAAATTATAACACTAATAGGAATTGTGAAACTCATATAAATAAAAAAATATTAACAAAAAGAAATTTTGTTTTTAGTATCTTCCTACAGTTATTAATTTGAGATGTGAAACTCATTAAATAATTCTTGTCTCGGGGTTGTTTTTTGTGCATCCATAAATTTATGGACAAAAACATTAAACAGACTATATTTTTAATTGTCAACAGGAAGACTGTAAAATGTTTGCAATGAAGAGAAAAGAGGGGAGGTTGTGGCAAGTTCAATCGTAACATAAAACTGAAATATTACAAAAATATTTGTTTTTGCAGTTTAACCATCAAGATGACTCAAGAAGGAAAACCTATTAAACGCTCTAAATTATCACAAAAAGTTACCCTTTCAATTTTTGTGTTTTTTAAGTTTTCAAAGTATTCTTAAAAAGTTGAATTAAGTCATTTTATCATTATAATTATAATTCTTTTTTTTTCTTCATCTTCTGTTGATGATCTTCAGTCTCAGATGAAGGAAATATTTATAATTATACTATGATCCTCATTGTTTAGTGAGTTTTTTTAAAAATTTCATTACTTTTTTTCCTAACACATCCATTTATACTATCTGAATTTCATTATTATATGTACGAATGATTAATCTAGGTACTTATAGGTTCAATGTCTCTTTAATAAAAATACATTAGTACTTGATTATTATTATGAATAATTACACAATAATGTTATATTATAAGTTGATTAACATGATTGATTTATCATTAAGAATATGAGATGTCAACACCCACCATCATGATAGGATGTTCACATTTGGGATGGAGTTAGCATTTCGATATAACGGATATTACACTAAAAAATAAATAAAAAATATAGTATTTTTTACTCTAAAAATAAAATTTATACTTAAAGAAGTGTGTGATACTTTATACGTAAAAGGATTAATAAAAATATTATTAAAAAATAAAAAATCTGAAAACTCTACCCAATGTTAGAGATAAGGATTCGAGGAGGATGGGGTTTGGTTGGTGTAGTTTATGTTGTGTAAGGACAAAACAGAATGAAGACGATGCCTCCTTTCCTTTTTGCTCTCAAATTCATTTAATCCATATTCGTATTCATAGATGAGAGAGAGGACGATGAAGGGGAGCCATTGCTTCTCCCTTCACTTTCTCCTTTATATATATTATTATTATCTTTGTGTTTCCTAATATTTGGAATTGTCTTATTAGGAAATAAAATCTCCATAATTTGAATGCTTGTTTCTCATTTGTTGTGATTGCCATTGGTGATGGTACATGGTGAATGGTGATAGGACAGATTCTTTGTCCTGTGAAATAGATCCGAATAGATATGATGCTAAATCAGATTTCATGTAATAGAGACCAGGGATATACATCATCATCATCATCACAGCATCTAATCCATAATCCTTTTCTAAATAAGTGAAAACATTATATTATACAATAATATTAGATAAGTTAAACAAACAAGGCCTTCAAACTCAAATTTGAGATTAGCTTGCTTTGGTGTTTACTTAAATTTAATATTAGTATCTTTAGTTTGTATAATTAAAAAGTCCGAATAGTAATAAGTTGTTTACTTTTTATAATCAAACACTATACTATATGTTTAATTCAATCACATCACAAACATATGGTTACTTAACATGGTATGTGATTGTTCTCTTTAAATAAAGAATAGGATTCAAACTTCGTGTGCTGAAGAAATTTCACTCAAAATTCTGTAAAAATTATCAATTCAGATAAACTGCATTTTGTAAAAGATGCTTGCAGTCTCTAAAAAGAAAATGAAAACACGGGCATCAATCCGATGATCTCTATCACTGAATTTATTTCAAAAAATTTTAAGAAAATTACTTATATCTCAAAAGTTGCTTTGAAAATTTCCAGAGCATGAGGTTTTAAAATATTTTTCATAAAAAATTGTGCTGATATAATATTTTGCACATAAATCAATTAAAATTTTTATCTTCACAATATTGATCAACTATATATAATATTCACAAATATTCATCTCTACAAATGTCTAAAGAATTAAGATGTTTTCAAAAATATTCAAGTTGAGTAAGACTCAGGAGAGATTAACACGTAACTTTTTTGTTGGTTTATAAAGTGTAATTTAATACAATTAAGGTAGTTTGGTATATTTATTCCATATATCACGTAGCAAAAATCTCATTCAGTTTCTTATCATCTCATATCTCAATTTATTGCTTGATTTAAAATATTTGTTAAATTAAAACAAATTCACTAGTAAGTATCTACACTCAACATTTTTATCACAAAAGTTTAAATTATCATCTTAAATAATCATATATTTTTCAATAAAATAACGTAACCTTGTAATATTTACAACATTCATCTTTCTAAACCAAATCTCATAATATAACTTTTAAGAAATAGTTCTTTTACGTTACTTACAAAATTTCATATGTCATAATACTAAATCATTTACATTTAATATCAACCCCAATTTGTTAATTTTTAATCTACAACTATTTGCACTCATTTGTAGAGTCTAAATACACTATATAAAGTTATATTAATTTTATCAAGTTGATTCTCATCTTGATGGAAAGGTAATGTAATTAATTATCTACTTTTTATATCTACCAATTTTCCTAATTTGATATAACACCATACTTAAACCATGTCAAAAATATCTAAAAATGAAATAAATCTATAATGTGCTTCTCATATTTAATGTGGGTGAACATCTAATACAAATTTGTTCGAAAAAATTGAGTGTAAAAATTTGTTGGTAATGTAATTATCTAGATTTTATATTTATCAATTTTTTTAATTTGATATAAGGATAAACATTTAATACAAATTTGTTGGAAAAATCTGAGAGAAGAAACAATGGTGAGACAAACAATAATAGACAAGAGCTTGATCCATATAAGTGAATAACACCACCTTCTACAAAAAAACCTTAAGACATTGGATTTGTGAGTATTCTTTAATATATGTTGCTCAACTTTCTCATTGTGAATGACATCACCTTCTACCAAAAACCTGACATTAGATTTGTGGGTCTTCTTTAGTATATGTTGCTCAATTTTGTTTATTTTTATTCAATGTATGACTTAGACTCGCACTTAAATACCTAATAATAACAAATTTTTCACAGCTATGTGAGACCAATGATAACCTAATATAAAAATCTTTTATGCAAATATCTGCACTAACTAGTCTCACACACTTAAGTAGAGTTAGTCATGATCCCGTGGATAAACCCTGCAAATATTAATTAGAGAGTTTTTCACACCTTTATTATTGTAATCACATCCTTATTTTCCAAATTTCTATACGAATATTTTTTAAACTTCTATACAAATATGTAAATCAATAATTTTTTACACTTATTTTAAGCTCAATTACATCCCTGCAGTAAGATTTTAAATATAAATATTTATATTAGCGAACAATTCATACTTTTCACTTTTCTAAATTTATTTATGTCCTTCTAGCATCAAAGTTCAACCTCAATTTAAGAGAGTCATCCATTTAATACAAATTAAATACCTTAATTTCCATTGAAATAAAAACACAATCAAAATTTGATTTTGCATTTCACAAACAAATAATTTAAATTTATCCAAAAAACTTTAACTAATAAACTCAAACAATCTAATTTTTAATAATAAATTAAATCAAAGACCCAACAATTAATAAATTATTACACATGTAATCGATTATACTTTTACTTTTATAAACACTATATCATCCTCATATACCTACTTATATTAATCAAATATTATTACTATTATGCTCACTTTTTAATCAAAATAAATCACTAATATCATCTGTAACAATTATTTATCTTATGTTCAATCTCATTAAAATTTCATTCTCATATTTATTTATTTATTTTAAATGAAAGATTAAATTAGTTTTTTTTAGTGTAATTCTTGTTGTCTTCAAAGAAACTACTTTAACATCGACAAAAATTAGAAAAATCTTAACTTGCTTTTTAAAAACTAAATTTAAAAACCAAATACATTCTAATCAACTCAAACTATAAAAATATTCTTTTTTTTTTCACTTTAAATCACCCACAACAAAATTAAAAAAAATAAAGAATCAGTGAAAATCTAGAAAACACTAAAAACTTATTTAAAATAAAATTTTAATCAATTTTAAATAATTTCAAATCTTTTTCATCTCATAAGTCATTTGTTATAATTAAAAAGTTTTAGATAAAGAATTTAAAATTTTAAAATTAAGATAAATAAAATTTAAAAAAAATATTTTATATTATATATAAATTTCTATTAGTAAAACATTTATTGTTCATTTAATATGTTAAACCCGATTAATATATGACATTTTTTTATGCTATTAAAATAATTAAAAACGTATAACACTGAAAACGTCAGACAAAAGTTTATAATGATATCTACCATAAATTTAATAAAAAAACAAAATAACTCATATTTTTTACAAAATTAAAGAACATTTTTACTATATTTTTCAATTTTAACCTCACCACCATGCTTTGGTTATTACAAATTAGGGCACTTTTAGAACATTTAATAAAATTATTTCGCCGTCTGTGGGAATCGAACCCACGACCACGTGGTTAAAAGCCACGCGCTCTACCAGCTGAGCTAAGACGGCTTCTGTTAATAAATTTTAACTATAAAAGAATAACTAAATGAAAAATATAATCCCTGCTTTAACCGTAAAGTTTATATATCCTGTTTTATTCATCTTTTATTTAAAATTAAATATCTATTTTCTTTTTAAACATATTAGTTTTCAAAAGCAATAATGTATAATAAATTCTAAATAAATTTTTTTCTCATCATTCTCGTTACTCTTTTAAAACACTATCATGCTAGTCTTATTTTAGTCATAATTGAAATTCACGACCAATCCTTCCATGTTTTCTATTTTTACTGCTAAGTGAATTATATATATATATATATATATAGAGAGAGAGAGAGAGAGAGAGGGGGAGAGAGAGAGAGAGAGAGAGAGTTTCTTATCTCTTTATATTTTATATTTTTGAAAACATATTGGTTTACTTTATAATTTTTTTCGAAAGCAAGAAAGTATAATAAATTCTTAAAAGTTATACTGCTCATCATTTTCTTTAATCTTTTAGTTTTTATTAATTATTTATTTTTTTAAAAATATTTTCCAGCATAAGTATGAAATGATCAATAAAAAATGTTTTTTATGTTGATTGTAATTTTTTTATATGAATTTAAATGGAAAAATATTTTTTATTAGTTGACACGAATATAAAGTTCTTAGATCGATTTAGTCAATGAAAATAAATAATAGCCTAAAAATAATAATAAATATTTCAGAAATATAAAAAATATCTTTATGTTTAGAGAACATTAAGAAGTAACATTAAGTGTGAAAATAATATATAAAAATATAGAATTTTCCTTTAATATCTTATCTTACCGTTATATAAAAAAAATGTAAATTTATTTAGTCTAAGCCAACACTGTTTTATTACAGATTCGGAATTTAGCTCCGGGGGAGTCAAATTTCCACCTTCTTTTGTAAAAAAATCATTCACCGCAAAACCACACCTTCGTTTGCATTAAAGAAAAAACAATTCAAAATTCCTCCAAGAATTTGGATCCCCAAGAGCCTAATTCTGGAGGGGTCACCGTGTCTTGTACCGAGCAACTAATGCAACCCAAAGATGAAGTTTAGTTAATGTAAACCCGTATATAAAGGGGATTCAAACGATAGATGTAGGATAATAACTTGAAACATAAGATTTTAAATAAAATAAGTAATAGAGATAAGCAGCAATTCACTTTTATGGAAGAAGATAAGTCCTATAGATATCATAAGGAAATGATTTTTTTTATAAGTCTAAGAATTGGTTTAGTCAAGAACCTAAAAAATTCATTCTCACCAATTTGCAAAATGTATTATCTGTCCTTTTTAATTCTAAAAAATATTTAAAGACATATTTATGTTATGAGTTTGTCTCATTTGAAAGTAAATAAATAACAATAAAATAAAATTTTATTAGCCCTTCTTTTAGTTTTCTAAGCCTATTAGAGATGTAATCAACCTAGTCTCCTTCATATGGTTGTCCTTCAATAGTTGAGGCTTCAGTAGTTAGGTCATCTTGTACTGCAAAGCTTCTTGGATCTTTCTAAGTCTTTCTCTAGTCATGGCCTACCTAAGTCTTGAATTGGATTCTGAACTTTATTTTTTGCTTCATGGGCTTGGGCTTTCTCATCATGAGTTTTGTGGAGTTGGGCTTGGATGTCCACATTATTGTACCCTTCTTGATAAGCATTTGTCCTCAAATGTTGAAAATCATTCCTATATCAAAAACAGATAAATCAAATACATTAAAAGTGATACTTATTCCGTACTTACTAGGTAGACCAACTTTATAAACATTATCATTAATCTTCTCCAACACTTGAAAATGACCATCTCCTCTTGGCTAGAGTTTGGACTTTCTTTGCTCAGGTAATCTTTCTTTCATCATATGAATCTAAACCGAATCACCGTGTTCAAAAACAATTTTCTTTCTTCCTTTATTAGCTTGCTTAACATAGTTCTTATTTTTCTTTTCAATTTGGGCCTTCACACGCTCATGCAACTTCTTCATATAATCAGCTTTAGCATGTGCATCCTTATGCTTAAAAACAGAAATATTAGGCATAAGCAATAAATCAAGTTGTGTTAGAGAATTAAACTCATACACAAATTCAAATAACGAGCAATTAGTTATGCTATGGACAACCCTATCATAAGCGAATTCTACATGAGACAAGCATTCTTCCCATGACTTAAGATTCTTCTTTAAATCAGTTATAAGCAAAGTGTCTAATGTTCTATTCACTATTGTTATAATCACTATCTCAGTTTGTCCATTAATTTGTGAATGACAAGTAGAGAAAAGTAATTTAGTATCAAGCTTACCCTATAATACCTTCTAAAAGTGACTTAGAAACTTAATGTCCTTGTCACTTATAATACTCTTAGGCATTCCATGAAGTCTCACAACTTTCCTAAAAAATAAGTTAGTTACATGACAAATATCATTTGTCTTCTTGCAAGGTATGAAATTTCCATTCTTGAAAACCTGTCAACGACAACATAAATAGAATCTTTGTTATTTTTTGTTCGTGACAATCCTAAAACAAAATCCATAAAAATGTCAATCCAATCATAGCTAGGTATAAGCAAGGGTGTATATAAACCATGTGACATCACTTTTGATTTTGTCCTTTTACAAATAATGTAATGCTCAGAAAATTTATGCACATCATATTTCGTACTGGGCTAATAGAAATGCTCATGCAATGTTTCTAAAGTATTTTGTATTCCAAAATGTCCCATCAAACCACCTTCATGTCATCTCTTACCAATAAATCCCTTATGGAACACTTAGACACACATAATATTTTCTCTTTAAACAAGTAGCCATTGTGCCTATAGTATCCATTTTGAGACACCTTTTCACAAGCATTCTTTGGACAAAAGATAATTTTGTCAAGTTTGCAATGCATGCACTAAAACATACAATTCCTTGTCATAAGTAGGATAGTTTAGGGTAATCCCATTCAATTTCTAACTAAAATAAGCAATTGGATGTCTCTCCTGAATTAAAACAAGCCTAATGCCCACATTAGATGTCTCACATTCAATTTTAAAAGATTTTGTAAAATTTGATAATGCAAAATAGGGGCATTAGTTAGCCTATGTTTAAGGGCAACAAAAGCTTGCTCTTGTTTCTTTTCCCACTTAAATCCCACATATCTTTTAACTATCTCATTAATAGGTGCAACCAAGGCACTAAAATTCCTAACAAACCTCTTATAGAAACTAGCTAAACCATGGAAATTTCCCACTTCACTCATAGTTTTAGGCCACTCTCGAATGACCTTAATATTTTCCCCATTTACTTGTACCTCTTTAACACTCACAACAAATCCCAAAAATACAGCATGGTCAGTGCAAAATGTACATTTTTCAATATTAACAAATAATTGTTCTTTTCTAAGCACATTCATCAACATGCAAATTAATATTATTGCTATAAATCAGAATGTCATCAAAATATACCATAACAAACTTGCCCAAAAATTCCCTTAAGACTTGGTTCATTAATCTCATAAAAGTGCTTGGGGCATTAGTTAGCCCAAAGGGCATCACCCGTCACTCATACAAATCATACTTAGTCTTAAATGCAGTTTTTCGCTCATTCCCTTTTCTTACCCTAATTTGATGGTACCAAGTTTTCAAATCAATCTTAGAAAACACACAAGCACCATGTAACTCATAAATGAGAGCATCTAACCTGGGAATTGTCTGTATTTGATTGTGATATTATTGAGAGCCCTACAGTCTGTGCACATCCTCCAAGTCTCATCCTTTTTAGACACCAATATCATGGGAACAACACACTGGCTAGTGCTCTCTTGCACCCACCCTTTGCTCATCAATTTATCAACTTACTTTTGAATTTCTTGAGTCTCTAGAGGATTGCTCCAGTAAGCTAGTTGGTTGGGTTAAGAAGCTCCAGAAATGATATCAATGTGATGCTCAATTCTTTTTAATGGTGGTAATCCATTTGAGATTTCTTTTGAGAACACATCTTTACATTTCTGCAAAAAGAAACTCAACATTAGCAAGAACAACAAGTTCATTAGAATGGTTGGCAATCAAAACAATATTTTTGCAATACAACAAGTAAAGTGATTTATTGACCAACAACACCTTCTTTACCTCACTCTCTCTCACCAAACAATTTGTTTTACTCCTAAGTGTTTCACTCTTGCTTCCTTGATGATTGATGATGTGTTTCACTCTTTTTCTTTCCATTCTTTTTATGTGTTTCACTCTTTTCTCCTTTCTCTTGAATTCTTCTTTCTCTTAATTTTATTTGGTCCTCACAAACCTCTCTAGGAGATAATGGCTTAAGAATATTTTTCTCATTATTATGTATGAAAGAAATCTTATTTGTGAACCCATCTGGATTGTCCTTGTATCATATTGCCACGGTCTCTCTAATAGGATATGATTTGCCTCCATTGGAACCACATCACATAGCACCTTGTCAATATACTGTTCCATGGAAAGCAAACCTGCACTTGCTTATTCACGGTCAACTCTCCTTCTTCACTAAGCCATTGAAGTTTGTATGGCCTAAGATGTGGCTTACTCTCCAAATTTAATTTGTCCACCAATCTAGATCTAGCCACATCTATACAACTTCCACTATCAATAATCAAAGAGTACAATTTCTCATTGATATAACATCGAGTATGAAAAATGTTATCTCTTTGGGATTGGTCTAAAGCTTGTAGTTGACTTCCCAACAACCTCTTAATCATCAATAAATCACCTTTCATTGCTTCCACCTTTATTTCTTACTCCTCATCTTCTTCACTAATTGAAGACTTACTGGTATATTCTCCATTATCCTTAAGGATAATGATTCTCTTAGTAGGACATTTAGAAGAAATATGCCCCTTTCCCAAGCACCTAAAGCACTTTACATCTCTGATTTTAGTGGTCTTCTCGTTGGAACTCTTTGGAGCTTTTCCATGTGGAACAACCTCGGTAAGTTTGGAGGATGAGGATCCTTCGTTTGTGGACTTGTCCTTTCAACTTGGGTTAAAGTTGGAAGAGCTCCTTCTTGCGATACTTTTCCGCTTAAGCTATTGTTTAACCTGAGTGGCCTTATGCAACAAATCCTCTATCTCAACATATTCTTGCAACTTTACAATATCTCTTATATCACTGTTCAAACCACTCAAAAATCAAGTCATAGTCACGTCATTGTCTTCCTCAATTTTAGCTCTAATCATGGTAACCTCCATGTCTTTGAAATAATCTTCAACACTCTTATTGCCCTGAGTCAATTTTTGGAGTTTAAGTTGCAAATCTCTATTGTAACTAGTTAGAACATATCTTTTCCTCATGATACTTCTCATCTCACATTGGTTCTTTATTTCTCCGTCTCTCCTTTTGATACTTGTTCCACCAAATGAGTGCATAGTCAAAAAATTCAACTTCTGCCATCCTAACTTTCTACTCCTCAGTGTAATTGTAACAGGAAAACAAATGCTCAATTTTAAGCTCCCACCCCAAGTATGCTTTTAGGTCCTCTTTTTCCTTAAATGGTGGGATTTTAAGTTTTACTCCTTTAATTCTATTTTGACACGGTTCACCATCATTAGCTCTTCTTCTCCTCCTATTGTCTTCATGATTGTCTCTATTTACCATTTAGTCCAATCTCTCGTGGAGCTCATTATTATGTTGTCTCATTAATCTCTTTAAATATTGAGTTAAAGCTTGCATTTGTGGTGTTAAAAGGGTGGTGCTCATTAGTTTAGTTTTTTTTTATAATATAACTCTTTTGCCTTTTTCCACTCTTGTGTTCTCCTTGAGCTCTTAACCAAATCAACAAGACTTATTCAAGAATAATCTACCCAATAAGAGTCTAATAAAATATATATATATATATATATATATATATATATATATATATATATATATATATATATAAA
>Ga0099825_1005791_pt1 | contig 15725 bp, 12 predicted proteins | sample SiratroredBW_FD_76838 | JGI IMG/M metagenome (GOLD analysis project Ga0099825, IMG submission 76838) | Root nodule microbial communities of legume samples collected from California, USA - Siratro red BW | ecosystem: Host-associated > Plants > Roots > Nodule | place: USA: California | collected...
GCCGCTTCCTTTCTTCATGCATTCATCATGAGATTGACATAAGTTGGGATGTTCATCTATCGTCTTTGCCAGAGATGAAAGTCCACTTGGATAAGTGCAGAAACCAACAAATAGTGCAACAGGGATACAACGACAATCACGTGACCCGCATGGTGGCACCTCAAACGGTGAACAAGCACCTGAACAGTCTACTGCTTCTATCTTCTCCATTGGAAACATTACTAAAAATCACATTTCAAAGTCAGAGCAAATAAATAATAACTTTCTGTAGTTCTGAAATATATAAACATAAGTGATGAAAAAATATGAAGAAGAATGGAATACATACTGGAAGTGGCAAGCAAGAAGAGAGCCAAAGGAGCAAGCCTCACATAAGCCATTATTTGATTTTGCAGATTTCTTGCTATGAGTTTTGTGATGCGTTATAGTTTCTTCTTGCAGGTGTGAATTTATAGGCATTAGTGTGTTTTGTTCAACAAGGTTTACGTTGATAAGAAAATTGATTGTACGAGAGTCGAGGTGCATGGTGACGTTTTGTCGTCACTCTTCACGGGAAGCTATTTTATTTGTCTGTTCTGTTTGTTGTGGATCACAGGGGATATGAATGCATGCGTGCATGCAGCAACAAAGACACGTATAACTTCATCACAACTTCTTAGTTGCCAAGTGCTAGTTCGTAAATTTAACCTTCCCACGCCTCCCACATATTATTATTACAACCTAAAACACTTGTTTAATTTTCTTTCAACTTATTCAATTTAATTTCACACTTTATAATAATTTCTTTTATTATATATTTACATATATTAATTTTTAAAAGAAAAGATATATAAAAGAGAAATGTAAATTGTATAATAGTGAATTTAAAGTTCATAACCATATATTAAAATGTAAAAAAGTTGCTTACGAAAAATTAAAATTTAAAAGTATTACAGTTATTTTATTCCGAAGTATCGGTTTTACATATTCATATGTTATAGATTCTAATCATATATTTATCGAAATCTATATACTTCTTTTTTACTAAATAATTACAAAAAAATGTTTGACTTAAATATAAATATAGTTTAATTATTCTTACATTATATTGGGACATTTCAAAAGTATTCTTCTCTCAATTAAGAAAACAATTTTAATTATTTTATAACAATAAAGAATATTTAAAAAAAATAAAGTAAATTAAATTAATATTATTTATATTTGTTCTGACCACATACGGATTAATTTTGCTTATAGTTAACTATATATATACACATCAGCAGTAGGTTTACATTCTTAAAACAAATGTTAACTGATTTTCCAGAATACAAAAGTTTTAGTTGAGATATGTAAATATGTGTTTGTTTATATATTTTTAAAAGAAAATTGTACTAATTTTAAAACAGATACGCACCAGTTTTATATGTTTTTAATAAAAAGAAATTTACATTCTTTTAATCTTTTGAGATACACATTTACCTTCATGATATTTTTTATAACTTTAAAAATATATTTGCATATATTTTAATAAAATGACACGTTTCTATCTTTTTTGACTTAAAATATTGTATTAACTAAAGCTTCAAAAAATATAAAAAATAAAAATTAGAGTTTCAAAATATGAAAAACTATTTTATAAAAAATTAAATGATTTAATTTTTAAATATTAGAAATATAATAAAATTATATTGTCAGTAAATTGTCTTAAAAAACTGTTAAAAATTTACTTTCGAGTTAAATATTTTTTTTGTAAAATTAAAAAAGAAGAAGCTATAAAGTATATGATTAATAGCTTATTATTATGTTTGTTTGTGGTTTCAATATAAATATAAGTATATTATAAGAACGTCTGGGATTAGTTTAGAATATTATAGTTTGTTTAGTAGACTTCATTGTGAGACTAAAATAATTAAATAGATTTGAGTGCGCTAAGCAAATTTCAGGTTGAAGCAAGATTAGTGGCTGTTCAAAATAAAGTATAAGGTTGGTGTAATTGTTGAAAGGTATAAAGCAAGATTAGTGGCAAAAGGATACACACAAATAGAGGACATTAACTACCTTCAAATTTTTTCTCTGGTAGCAAAGATGACCACTATAAGGTTGCTTGTGTCTCTAGCTTCTATATATAAGTGGGAATTGAAATAGTTAGACATAAATAATGTCTTCTTACATGGAGAATTAAAAGAAGATGTATACATGGTTATTCTTCTGTGATCACTAATACCAAAAACGCATTCTATGACAGGATAATATGTCGGTTAAAACGAAACCGATGTAAACAAAAATGCAGTGACATTTTTGTAAATATTTAAATAAATATTACGTCGGTTAACTCAAATCCGACGTAATATACCATATACTACATCAGTTACCCCTCATAATCGACGTAGAAAAGACTGAAAATGTAAAAAAAAAAAATCAAAATTTGAAAACTCTAATATGGCGGGGAAGATATAACATCGGTTACGTTCCACCAACCAACGTAATATATAGTCTATATTACGTCGGTTTAGTCCCTCAACTCACATTATATATTCACCGTGACTCAGAGTAAAAAATTTGAGAAAAATTATTTAATTTAGTATTAATATTACGTTGGTTGGAACTTTAGAACCGATGATATATTTGTCCCTACGAGAGTTTGGGAAAAAAATTCAGTAAATTAGGGTTAGATACTACGTCGGTTATTAAGTTGTAACCGACGTAATCTCCCCTATTTTAATATTTCAGCCACGGTTTTTCTCTTACGCTTTGCCTCCTTCGTTTTCACTATTGAGCGCTCTGCTAGTTTTTTTGATTCGCTTTGTCATTTTTGTGCTCGAAGTTGTTCCACGTGCCTTCATGGACTTCATTTCCTCCATTTCGTTTCGCGTGGTGCCATTTTTTCTTCTCACTGGTTTTTATATGCATTTTGCGTGGTTTCGCTTTCTCTTCTCACTAGTTTTCATTTACATATTTATGTTCACTGGTTTTACTAGGGTTCATTTGGAGTGCAAAGGCTCCGCCATTGTCTCGGTTGAGTTTTGTCACTTGAAGCGTGAGCCTTTCTCTGCCACCGTGAATGCTTGGTTCGACATCCATTGCTGGTTCTCTTTGCAAGAGGTTAGTAGTTTTATAAAATTCATTAAAAATATTTAGAAATTTATTTTTGACCCAAATTTTTTATTAGCAACTTGATTTAGGGTATATTTGATGGTAGAGTTATTACATTGTATAAATTTATCATAAATTTAGGGTTTAAAAAAATTAGGACGAAAAAACTTCAAACGACCGTAACTTTTGATCGAGAGCTCGGATTGAGACACTCCAAAAATTAAAGTTGCTTGGAACGACATAACGAAGCTTGCGGGCAATACCCAAGGGGGGATTCAAAATCCAATTTTTTTTTCAAAATTTCATCGTTTACTATTTCTTTTTTATTTTTTTAGTATTTTTTACATCCCTTTTTATTTCACCTATCTATAGTTGTCAAAAAATTCTGGAAATTGTTGTGGTGTTTCGTTGTATATATTAGAGATTTATCAAAGAATTCTGGATTTATCAAAGAATTTTTTTTTTAGTTTTAGAGGGTTTCTTTTGAGATAGATTTGGTATATTTGGTACGTGCTGTCGAACACGTCCCAAATTAACTAGGAGGCTAGATTTTGCAATATAACGAACCTAGGTCATTCTTCCAAGGACCACTTGAATGTTTTCAATCACTAAAAATATAAAACAATAGCACGGTGGAGGGGGGCATGGGGTTGGCAAGTACGATACTTAAACAGAATGAATAAAAAAAATGATTCAAGCAAAATTGAGAAGTTCACATAATGAAAATCAACCTGGTCTCCTTTCGGTTCTCCCTAATCCCTCACTGGTTCCTAAATATTATCCCAATTACATTCGTGGGTTAAACAGACCAAAATCCCTGCATCTATTTAACATCCCGAACACTCCACAATCGCGGAGCATTTACATAACATTTCAAAGGTCTTGTCCAACACTTCTCTTTGACCATCCGTTTGAGGATGATAAGTAGAGGTCATGGCAAGTTTAGTACCCTGGAGTTTAAAAAGTTGTTGCCTAAACCTGCTAATGCTTATTTTATCTCGTTCAAACACAATAGATTTTGGAAAACCATGAAGTTTCATAATGTTTTGCACAAAATTGTTTGCTACATATCTGCTATCAAAGTCAAGTTTCAAACATACAAAATGACTATATTTTGTAAGGCGATCAACAACTACCATAATCACATAATAGGCTCTGGCTAGAGGCAAGGAAACTATGAAATCCATGCTAATATCCTCCCAAACTTGGACAGGAATTGGCATAGGATGCAACAATCCAGCAGCTAATTTAGTCTCGGTCTTTGCTTGTTGGCAGATCGTACAACTCAATACATACTCTCTGATTTGGCTCCACTTGTGTGGCCAATAAAATTTGGATGAAATTTTGTCCAATGTTTTGGAAATGGCTGAGTGACCATCTAAGGCTCCATCGTGGTGTTCTTGTAAAATAATGGGAATAAGACTGCTGAATAATTATTATGATAGAGACCTTCATTGCTGCATTGACATAAGATTGTGCTCAGTTGAGTGTCCTTGGAAATATTAGATCGCAACACCTCCAACCAATCTGATTGTTGGCTAGACTAAGCTCTAAAAAAAACAACGAGAAAGGGCATCGGCAGTGACATTATCGTGACCCGGTTTGTATTGTATTTGAAAGTTGTAGCCCAACAATTTCTTGAGCCACTTATGTTGTTCTGTCCTGTGCAAATTTTGGTCCGTTAGAGCCTTCAAACTTTGCTGGTCAGTGCATATTATGAATGTGTTGTCTAATAAGTAATGCCTAAACTTGGCAATTGCCTCAGTTATGGCAAAAAATTCCCAGATATAAGTAGACTTCTTTTGCATAGTAGGGGATAACTATTTTGAAAAATAAGTTATAAGATGTTTTACCTGAGATAAGACAACCCCAATACCACTCCCGGATGCATCTGTTTCGAGTTCAAAGGACAAATCAAAATTGGGCAGGGCCAACACTGGTTCTAAAGTTATGGCAACCTTCGAATTCACAAATGTGGAAGGGGTAGCTTCATTCCATTGGAACGCCTCTTTTTATAATAAATCAGTCAAAGGAGCAGTAAGTGAAGCATAACCCTTGATGAATCTGCAATAGTAACCAGTAAAGCCTAAAAAACCCCGTAATTGCTTAATATTCATGGGTTGTGGCCAATCCAACACAACTTGAATCTTGCCTTTTTCCATGTGCACACCTCCTCCTAATATAGTGTGACCTAAGTAATCAATTTCCTTGGTTCCAAAAAGGCATTTAGAGAATTTGGCATACAGGGACTCCTTTTGTAAGACTTGTAGAACAGTGTCTAAGTGCTTAAGATGCAACTGTCATGAAAGACTGTAAATGAGTATACCATAAAAAAAAAACAACACAGATTTCCTTAAGTAAGGTTTAAATACATCATTCATGAGTGATTGAAAAGTAATCAGTGCATTAGTTAACCCAAATGGCATTACAAGCCATTCATAATGCCCTTGGTGGTTTCTAAAGGTTATCTTGTGGCGGTCCTCAGGTTCCACCAATATTTGGTGATAGCCGGATCGAAGATCAAGTTTAGAGAACATTGTAGCACCATATAATTCATCTAGGAGTTCATCCACCATGGGAATTGGAAAATTATCCTTCACCATTGTTATTTAAAGCCCTGTAATCAGTGCAAAAGCGTCATGTTCCATCTTTTTTCCTAACTAAGAGAAGAGGAGAAGAGAATGGACTCTTACTTCGCTGTATGATTCCTTCTTTCAAGATTTGACCTACCATCAATTCAATCTGCTCCTTTTGGCTATGAGGGTACCAGTAAGGTCCCACTTTGACTGGAGCAGCCCCTTGCACCAAGGGAATGACATGGTCGTGGTCTCGCTGTGGTGGAAGCCCTGGTGGTGTAGAAAACACTGAAGCATAATTTTCAGAAGCTTCGTTAATGTAGAGTACATATTGGCCAGTGGTAAGAATGAGTGTAGTTGCTCATCCTCCTTTTGTTGTACTTGTATAGCATAAGTCTCTACTATAACATCAATGTGTACTAAACGTTTGATATGATTGTATTGAGCTTGGGCCGACATTTAAGCATTTTCACCAAAAATAATAATAAAGGCACCGTCATGCAAGAATCGACTAAATGAATTTTGATAATCCACAATGTGAGCACCTAATTGCTTAAGCCATGTAGTACCGATAACATATCATCACCTGCAACATTAACAACATACACCTCAGGAATTTGCACAGTGTAACCTTGCATGGTAACTTCTATCAAATGAAATATATCCGTTTGCTGTCATCAATTCAAAATTTCCCACCATTACACGAAACCACGGAGTTGGTTGCGTGTTAGACTAAGGAATTTAGCAATTCTAGGTTGAGGTAAACTGTCTGAACTACCACCATCAATGAGGGCATGAATGTGCATGCCATTTATTTGTGATCTAACATGAATGGTAGACGGAGCCATACATTGCATTAAAAGACATGTGATGTGCCAACACCTGTTAATCGAGTTGATATACTTCACCATTGTCCTTGAGTTATTGTTCAAGGGTTTCTGATTGTAAGAGATCACTATCATCCTCAGCTTCAAGTTGATAAAGCATAAAGTGTCTATTGGGGCATTTGTGGTTAGGTGAATATTGTCATCACACCAAAAGCAAATTCCCTGCTCTCGACGTCTCTGTTGTTCTGCTGGTGACATTCTTTTGATTGGGTTTTTTGTGGTTAATGGTTGTTGGTTCGGTGTAGGAAGTAGGGGTAGTAGTGTGGATGTGAATGGAGGACCTGGAGGCACGTTGGTTAGAACTGTGGGTTGTGAAGGACGGTATTGGCTGGGACCAATCGTGATTTTAGTGTTGGTGTTACATTTATCCTCAAACAGTCAAGCTAAGCTACCATCACTCATTAAAGACGGAGGGCATCTGGTTTTTACTTCATGCATAATCTCCAGATGTAGCCTACTAAGAAAATAGTCAAAAAGTGCATCATGGGGCTCAATATTACTATGATTTGCCAATGATATGAACTCAATATAATAATCTGCAACTGATCCACTTCGATGAAGTTTAAATAGTAGCTCCCGCGGTGATTCATACAAAGACGGTCTAAATTCAATCTTGATCGCTCCCTTTAATTGATCCCAAGAACAGAATGGGGTATGATGTTGGGACATCTAAAACCAGGGTATTGCCATGCTCTGCATATGAAAAGCAACAATGCCCAGTTGTTCTTCCACTGGAACTCGACATAGATCAAAGTATTGATCCATGGAAAAATTTCACCCAAAGGCGTCATGACCATTAAACTTTGGGACATCATAGTTTGATCGTCTAGCCACGAACGAAGAACGAAAATGGGTGCTAGGAGCACCACTTGAGTTCTCGCCATGCACCTATTCCTGGTAATGGAGTTGATTAATGAAGTGTTGCAGCGCTTCAAATCGTCGATCGAATATCTCTGCAGCTCGTGCCCACTCAACACCGTCTTTCCCCTTCGATTCTTCAAACATCTAGAACAATTGTCGAATTTCTATCTCTATCGTTTTCATGCGTGTATTTTTAGCTATCGTCATGCTCTTGTAGAGGTGAGGTCAAGAATGAAAGCACCAAATTGGAAGGTGAAAATTATAATGAACGATTACGGAATAAGGAAAAAGACAATGTAATGGTGCCTCAAGGTTCCTTAAACCAGTACAACCCTTGATGGAAATTCAGCAACAAAGTTTTTTCTAAGAATTTAGAAATTAGTGAATCCAGTGAAAACAATTGACCAAGAAATTATGCTCACAGCAGCAGATCCTGTGTCAAAAGGGAAAAGAACGGATGAGGAGATAGCAAGAGATAGAGATAACAAAATTTGTTAGAGGAGAGGATAAAGGGAGAGAAATTCACCACACTCATTGGTTACCAAGAATAACCAATCATTCTCTTATTTGATGCTCACTTCCTTTGGCTCCTCCGTGGGCTCGTGACTTTAGGATCTTCTGCCACCTGTTCTCTTTGTGTAACAAACTCATTAGTCTCATAATGTTGTGATATATCATTACTTGGGCTCACATCTTCATTACTACTGTTGTTAACATTTTGCTCCCTTACAACCTATTTATTGGTTTTCTAATAGAACAAAAATTGATACTAGTCAAACTGGTATCTCAACACCCTCCCATAGATGATGTATATTTATTATTCCAAGCTTGCTCAAAATTGATCTGAAACTCTATCGACTTAAAACTTTTGTTAAAATGTTAACTAGATGATATGAGGATAGTATAGGTAGCAAATGAAAAATTGAAATTGTTTTGAATAAAATTTATTGTATGTTCTTGATTGTCACTTGAATGTTCACATGCAATTTTATATTTTTTCATAAAACATAACATTTTCTATTATTATTAGTGTCCAAAACAACTACTACAAGCATATGGGCTATTAGCTACCATGAGAAAGCACCGGCTTAACATGAAACACAAATAGAGTGGGCCAAACGAATTCTAAGCGGACACAAAAATAAGTGTAAAAATTAGATTGGACCACGCCCACTCTAGACTGACGCTAGAGTCAAATAAAAAATAATAAATATTCATGAGCATGTGTCAACTAAACTGATGAATAAAAAAAATTATTAAATAGAGTAGGCTTAACCTACTCTAGACCGATGCAAATAAGAGAAAAAAATGAATAATAGGGGATTTGTAGAAGAAATAATTGTTTAGTAATTGGGATGATAGTGTGGGCTAGACTGATGTAGACTCTTACTGCAACCCATAAACGAGGCCTCTTTCTTATTTCACTTTTTCCAAATCTCAAAGTTCACTTTACCTTCCTCTCTAGCAGAGCCGTTTTCACAGCTCACATATCTTCGCACCCCCTTGCCATTTTGTGCATAGAAATCTTCTCCAAATCACATTCTTGAGCTCATTTCACAATTATTATAGTTGTAATTCCTACTAAGAATGTTTTTTTCAATCTTTTTATTTTTGAATTGTTTCTTCTGGTGTTGTGGACATTGTTGGGTGTGAACCCTCAATTTGGGAGCATAGTAGGTGAAGCGCCATGTGGAGAAGGAGGCACGTTTGCATTTGTTGGAGTAGAGGTATGTGATTTGGTTTAGGGTAAGTGTGATACTTGGTTGTGATAGTTGGTTTCATTGAAAGGGAGAAAACAAGAATAAGTCCTGATTTCTCTCCACGATAAACGATATAGATAGGGATTTATAAGATTGAGACTCTAATCAATAAAATTCTTATTTTATTTTATTGTAGAAATTGTTTCTGATTGTGTATGTTCCATTGAAATTTGGAAAAGTAACCAAGAAAGTTAAAAGGAAAAACAATTGGATAAAAAAAAAAGAACAGATGCAACATAAGTATAGCAAACCTTAACCTCTCTTATATCAGTTAGAAAATGGTATCTTATCTGTCAAAACAAACATACTAAGATTTCACTCTTAGAAACTCAAAAAATCCTTGAGGAGTGTTGATAGTGAAAAATAGAACATCACCACATAGAAAAGTTTCCTAGACAGAAAAGAGGAAGAGAACACCACAGAAGAAAAGAGAAAATGTAAAAATGTAAAACATTAAAAAGGTAAATGTATTTATGGTCTTCTAACATAACAAAACATGACACTAATTAAACGAGTATCTCAACACACGTGAAAGTGATTTTGAGTCGGCATCCTTTCTTTCCCGATGCAACCATAATCAACCAAAAGAATTGATTTAAAAGAATAGTTAGCAGGTGATTGCTTCAGAGAAAGCTAAATAATTATTGCCTGAAACATTTTTTTATTGCAGTGCGACAACAGCAAAATATATTGTCTCAGTGTTGATAAATGGAAGCCCTAGGACTATTGGATGGGATTGGTGGAAATAAGGTTGTTGATGTAAAACTTTTACAATTTGTAGATGACACCTTATTTTTTCTGCCAACCAAAATACAAGTGCATATGAACAATCAAGGCTATTCTACGCAACTTCGAAGTAGTGTCAGGATTAAGGGTCAACTTCCACAAAAGACAAGTTGGTGCAATAGGGGTTAGATGATGTGGACTTGAATACTTTCTCAAAATGCTTAAATTATGGTAGAATGGAATTTTCATTCAAATATCTAGGTATTACAATAGGGGGAAATCCTAGAAATGAGGAGTTTTGGAGACCAATAATCCATAAAATCAGATTTAGGCTCTGCACATGGAAGGGTCAGTTGTTGTCTATGGCCGGAAGGATTCGTTTGATCAAATCAGTGATCATTGCTATTCCCTTATTCTAGGTCTCTTTTTTTAAACTTTCAATTTTGGTTTGTAAGACAATTAAAAGAATACAAGCCAAGTTCTTGTGGGACTGAGGTCCTGAGAGCAGGAAAATCAATTGGCTTGGAGCAAAGTATGCTCGCCAGTGAAGGTGGATTGGGAATCAAAGATATAAGAAGATTTAATGCAGCCTTAGTAGCTAAATGGAAATAGAGATTAGGAATAGGGGAAATGGGAGTGTGGAAAGAAGTTTTGGAGTCTATGTATGGTGGCTAGAAGGAAATGCCAAGAACTATGATAGATAGGAAAAGTTCTTATTGGTGGTGGAAGGATCTGTGTAAAATTTGTGAGGCAGATAAGTAAAATAATTGGTTCGACGAAAAGATCAATTGGAAACTTGGTAATGGGAGAATAATAAATTTTTGGAAGGATAGATGGATTGGAGAATTTCTTCTCAAAGAGACTTTTCCTAGATTGTATTCCATATCAGAGTGTAAGGACAAAACAGATAGTGAGGTGAGTGTTTGGGTGAATAATGGGAAGGGGCAGGAGTTTAGATGGAGACTGCCATGGAGAAGAGATATGTTTGAGTGAGAGGAAGAATTAAAACAACAATTATTTAATCTAATTTTTAATGCCCAATGAAAGAAAGGAGAATTGGATAGTTGGATTTGGGATGAGAACGGGTCAAGCACATACTCAGTCCAATTAGGATATCAAGTGCTACAGGAAGAATATCACTTACCACAGTGTGTATGGTTCAAGGCGTTATGGGCACTCAAATTACCGGGGCTAGCAAAGGTTTACATTTGGAGGGCAATGATAGATAGGCTACCAACCAGAGTGAATATGATAAAAAGGGGAGTTAATATACAAAATAATTCGTGCCCTCTTTGTTCGAAGGCGGAGGAAACAGTGGGACATCTTTTCATAGGATGCGAGTAGCTCAAAAAGTTTGGGACAATTGTAACAATTGGTTAGGCATATCTTCAGTTAGACATAATGATGTTGTCAGTCAATTTAGGAATTTTTATGTCACAGGGTTAGGACGGAAAGGAAATCAGGTATGGAAAGGAGTGTTCGTTGCTATAGTTAATGAAATTTGGAAACATAGAAACAAAATTGTTTTTCAGGAAGGAAGAGTGGATGCGGTAGAAATTTTCACAGTAGCACAGTCCAACATACGGTTATGGGCTAAGTTTAAATGACAAAGGGTATATAGGTCTTACTCAGATTGGTACTTTTGCACAACTATATGTCTGGCAGATTTCCAATGATTACAATTAGGCATATTGTGGTTAGCCTTCATAGGAAGAAGTGGTAATCACATAGGATAAGGGAAACAAAGTACGTTGTTTGTTTGATGTATGCAGGTAAAGCACATGGAACTTCAAAACTCAAGGATACACTAGAGAGTGAAAGGTGGACCCCAATTCCACTTTGGAAGCCAATCGTTCTGGATGAGATTGTTGCAACCCAATTATTCTAGGTGTAGTAGGGTTACTAACGAGAAGAAGCAAGTATTTATTCATAATCATAATCCAACTGGAAGCAGTTCAAATGGCCACATGTGGATAGTTAGGTTTGTTTACATGTTTCTGTAACTTTTGTTACCTGTACTAGCGGTGCACTGCAGTTTAAATAATTGTTGAGTTATGCCGTTTCTGTTTGATTATTCCATTATTTGTCAGATGTGGACCAGTTTCCATCATATTATCTAATGTTCAAAGCCATGTGTATTCTTGACTACGAGGGCTGTTTTTATGGCTTTCTTCCATGTGTTGTAATTCTTGTAATTCTAACCAACGTGACAACGAATGAGATAGTGCGTTACATGAGCTCAGGGCTGTCACATGAATGTAAGAAGCAGATCTTCAATGCAGAAAGAAAGCATAGAAAGTCGAATGTAAAAATGTGGAAAGATATGGCAAGAAATGAACTTCATCTCTTTGAATCAATTATTGGATGCGATTTTATAGAATAAACGACTTAATTTAATATAGGGAAAAATTATCAGAATTAAATATTAACAACTATAAGTAAAACCAAAATTGCACATCAACTACATGTACATCAAAAGCTAAAAGAAAATAAGTCAGGTTGTTTGAAGTATGAGGTCGTAAAAAAAACTAAGAATTATATAAACCGACTTCCATTCAATATAGGAAATATGCAAATAAAGTTCAAATAAAAGGATTGACATGTTGATGGAAAAGAATTTGAAGACGACACCCCTTAAAAAAAATACTTAACATATAGCAATATTTTTATGATATTGAATTGATATTCTTTTTACAGGTGTGAATGATTGTAAAACACACGTTAATATTAGGATTGTGTATTAAATTATTATTATTATTATTATTATTATTATTATTATTATTATTATTATTATTATTTTATATTATTACGATGATTTGAACTTTTCCTTAAAACTATTTTTCAACTCAACTTAAACGAAATTAGGATTATTTATATTATAATTGACTTTTATAAATGAAATAATCAATTATTTTAACATATATTTCTTATATATATCTTAATTGAAATACAAGTTATATATCATTGTGGCAAGTTGTAGTTGTATCATCTTCATGATATCTTTAGTTGTTAACTTTTTTGTTATCGTTTCTTTTTTTGTTTAGTTGACTTTCTGTATAAGTAGTTGTTCTTGAACTGTCTCATCATAATAATCAACAGTAGAAGTAAGGAATAAGAGCTAAGTGAGAGAAGACATTCATTGGCGGTAGTTACTAGCCAAGTTCCCTGTATCATAAACTCAACCTCTACTTTTTTCTCCAGCAACACCCTTCGATGCCTGAAGCCTAAAGCCTGGTTGTTACATCTAGCCGATTGACATAGTGTTTGAAGCTGATGAACTCTCTAACTGTATGACCCTCAAGATTATGGTAGTTTTCCTACACAATGATCATGAGATGCAATTGTTAGTAAATTAGATGAAAAAATATAAATAAATTAAACAAAATTCTAACAATAAACTTACATAAGTCTCATGTGCTTGAGTATCAACCCAAACACCCTTCTTGTAGGTGTAAGTGACCATAAATAGTTCATCAAGTTTAACTAGACAACCATATTTACATTCCTAAGGTTGTACAATTAGAAACATTATATCTTACAAAACTAAATTAAATTGCATGTAACAAAGTTAGCAACAATACTTATTAGGCCCAGTACAATGTTCAAATGTGATTTACGGCTAGACGAGTGCAATGCTCCATCCCAAGCCGAAGACCGATTAATCTTATTCTTGGATGATTTTTCTTTGAACTTTCAGATATTTCAATAGTTCAAAAGTCCACTCTATGCTTTCTCACTCATCTAAGTAGATTGGAAGCCTCGTGCCTCACTTTAATCAACATGTCACAAAGTTGTTTTTTGACTTTGAAGTCGTAGGCCTTCCTAATCTATCACACATTCTAACGAGACCAAGTCACTTTACTCTATAAAAAACAAGAACACATAAGTTAATATCATGAAAATTATTTCATTATACTGCTATTTGATTATTAATTAAATAAAATCACCTTAAAATCATTCTATCATTTAAGTTGGTCATCCTGAATCATGACATCATATTGATGAAAAGATCCTTTAAATACCCATGATGTTTTAAATACCCATGATGTTTGGGTATCCAACTAAAAAATATACAAGTAAAATTATTAACCATTCACTGTAGAAACAATGAAATTAAATATAATTATACTATAGTTACCCTTTACCAATAACTCGGATGATTTTCCTTCCATTAGGATTACAACGAACCTCCTCAGCAGGCAACTCGTCTTAAAAGTTGCAACATCGTTTCTAAACTCAGTTTAGAAGACTATAATACTCTAAACTGAGTATTGTAGTCGTGGAACGGCCACCGTCATCATCTACTAGCACACTGAGGAGCCAACATTGGTAAAGATAAAGAAATCAAGTGTGGGCTGAACTGTAGGAGCAGGGTGGGCTACATGAAGAGAGGAGAGATGGATTGCACCAAGGAAGGAGAGGTGTGGACCACAGGGTGCAAGGATGGACATGAGTGATGAACTCAAAGTATAATGGAGTGGAACACTCGAAGTTTTATGGACATAATAAGGAACTGAGGATGAAGAGCATGGTGGAGTATAACCGATGCAGCCACCGCTAGTAGACTGTACCAGCATATGACATAGGTTGTGCTGGAAAAACATATGGATATAGTAGTCGGTTGGTGGCGGCAGGATGAGGGATGATGGAACAAATGTAAAACAAAGTTCATAAATTTAATACGGTTAGCATCACTGTAAAATAATGGAATGCCAACTAGATTCAGACTTGTTGATCAATTATATGCAGCATATCAATAATTAATATATTGAAAAAGATAAAGAGATGATAAAACACATGGAAAGAACAAACTAAATTTACGTAGAATTAATCTTAAGAAAAACTATATTCGGAAAGATCACTGTTTATGTTTTTCAATATTGTATTGGCAGCAATAGTCTATCTAACGATCGATGTGGCAGATGTCTCGGCGAAGGAACTGTTTTGAGTGGAAGAAAGTACAGCTTCAACAATTCATGAATCAGATTCAGGTATGCACCATTCAAAAAGGAATAGAAGATGAGGGGATTTGGAATGGCAATAAAGACGGAGATTATACAGTGAAGTTATCATATAAGAGGGTTAAAATAGATGAAGTAGGGGTGGAGGACAATGTTTTCGCTAAATTATAGGACACCCAAGCTTTGCCCACAGCTCAGATGTGTGCTTGGAGAGTGTTACACAATAAATTGGAACTTATGACAATTTAAACAGAAGAGGTCTGCAGCGAATGATAGGACATATGTTATGTGTGGCACAAACGATGAGTCCATTAATCATTTGTTTCTCTCTTGTAGGGTAGTAAGCAATATTTGGGTGATGTGTGATAAATGGGAGGGAGACAGTCAGTAAATCCAAACACAGTTAGGAGCATTTTCTAGCTTTTGAGTTGAATCACTTAAGTAAAAAGGGAAATTGTGTATGGAGAATTGTGTGGGTGACTGTAATTTGAAATGTTTGGATTCATAAAAATAACATAATGTTTAGGAACAAGGTTTCAGACGTAATGGAACTTTTTACTTTAGTTCAGGTTAAAACTTAGTTTGGATTAAATGTAGATTTAAAGGGACTCATTTCTCATATTCTGATTTGTGCCTTAATCCATTGGCCTATCCAATAAAAACTGAAATATATATAGAATGTTGAGGTCCAAAAGTGATTACAGATGCCTACAAATGATAGTTAATATTGTTGTAGTCAATTGTATTTAATTCTCGGCAGGTTTGTTGATGCAGACCGTTATTTTATTGGTTGCTATAGGAATGTTTAGTGGCTTATTAACCTAAAATAATGTGGTTTATTAATTTTATTCTTTTTATCGATAAAAATAAATAAATAAATAA
>Ga0099825_1005793_pt1 | contig 15725 bp, 17 predicted proteins | sample SiratroredBW_FD_76838 | JGI IMG/M metagenome (GOLD analysis project Ga0099825, IMG submission 76838) | Root nodule microbial communities of legume samples collected from California, USA - Siratro red BW | ecosystem: Host-associated > Plants > Roots > Nodule | place: USA: California | collected...
AAAAAAAAAAAATATATATATATATATAAAATATATTTCTTTTTTTTTTTTTTATATATATATATATATATATATATATATATATATATATATATATATATATATATATATATACATATATATATATCGCACTGATGTTAGTATTTTTGTTCTAAGAAAACTCATATAATAATTTCCAAAGTGCACTTGAATACAAAACAATTGATACAACCAAGCTGGTGTAGCAGGGTTACATAAAGACTGATTCTTCCTGCACCTCCATACTGACTTCCTGCACCTCCATAATTTTGCATATTCCCATTTTAGCATTGAGGAAAAGAAGAAAATACCCTTTGTCGATGGTAACTACGATTCAATTATTTTTTCTCTTCGCGGATTGCACAAACCGCAATGCAATTAAAAAATATTATCATTGCGGATTGTACAACCCGCAATTACTTTTTTCTGCACCTTTTACATTGCGAGTTGTACAAACCACAAGTATAAATTTTTCTAAATATATTGCGATTTGTATAACCCACAATGCATTTAAAAAAAATTTGTATTGCGAGTTGTACAACCCGCAATGTATTTATAAATTTTTTTGTATTGCGGTTTGTACAACCCGCAATGCATTTAAAATTTTTTTAATATGTGTTGTCACCCTAATACCATCCAATCATGTAATTAAATGAAGAGTCTATTTTGCTGGTTGCACGCTTATTCTCATTCCAAGTTCCAACCCCATTTTAAATCAAGAGTCTATTATGCTCCTCTATACCCATTAAATAAAGAGTCTCTTATGGTGCTCTATTGTTACGGATTTTCAACAAGTGTACTGAGTCCTCAAGTAATATAGTAAGTAAGAAGAGTATCGTATCCACAGGGAACGAAAGTTGATTGTAAATTGAATCAAGATTAATTGTATTATGAATGAGCAAACAAGGAATAATGATTGCATGAATTAATAAATGTGATAACAAAGCAATTAATAGTAAAAGTGTGAATTCAGTAATAATAAAGGCCTTGGGATTGAATCGTAATATTCTCCTTATCATACACTCTTAACCTAATTTAACATCATCTCTTCCAACAACCAATCTGTGCAAATAAAAGCCTTTTCAACCTGATTCCTCTAGCATTGAATTTCATAAATTAAAATACCTAGCTTCTATTCCTAGTTACTAGAATAATTTAATCAGCATTAAGATCAGTTGCTATATGCAGTCATTACACTACAATGCATCCCTGAACTTATACATGCAATGCATTTATGTTTGGATCCGAACTCAAAAGGTGCTTTCCAGTCACAATGAGAATTCTAAAATAAATCAAGATATAATAAAGCATAAAACAAAGGTTCTTGAATTTGATGATATAAAAACAATGTCAATGTCAAGAGTGCATTTAAAGAGAGAATTTACATTCAATCCCAAGAGAAAGAAAGTTAGCTACGCATGGTAGCCATGAAAGTACAAAAAAAAAGGAAAAGGATGAATCTTGATCACAACGGCGCTCCTAAGAGTCTCCAATGAATGGTAGATGGTGAGTCATAAGTGATCATTGCCCTCTACGTTTGACCTAACCTTTCTTTTATAACTTTCGCTCCTTGAATTAGGTCAAAGTGTGGCCGTTATTTCGTAAGTCGCGCCTTCAGTAGCGTTAATGTCTTCAATTTAGGGTTTTGCTTGTGATGGACATTAAGTGAGTTTTAGCCCATACTCTGTCTTTAGCTTAAGCGAAAAGATGTTCTTTTTCTGCTCCTTTCCTCAATTTCAGCACCTCTATTCTCTCTCCCTTCAGATTATTCTCAACAAAATTTTCTCTTTCCACAGTAAAATGTATTAAATAGCAAAATCAATAATAAAATAAAATAAAATCCAAATCTAAACCGAATTAATAACAAAATCAACCTAATTACTATCATAATCAACACAAAATCTGCACAAAATCAACTAAAAATCAACGCTTATCAAAAGTCTCCCCACTTAGCTTCTTGCTTATCCTTAAGCAAGACAATCACAAACTAAGATCTTAACCTCTCCTAATTCATGTGTAGTTCTCTTATTCCAAAAACGTTCCTTAAATTTAAGCAATCACCTGTAGCTTAAAAAATTTGAAATTCAACAATCCAATGTTCAGATAACAAAATACAAGTCATGACAGATACTCTAAACTCACAATTCTCACCACAGTGTCACTCAAAAGTGACATATTACTCTCGATCAAAAGTTACTATTCATTTATCAAACAAATCAACCCTGCAATTAAAGTCAGAAGGCCTTTCAAAAGGTTATAATGTGGCCTAGCTACAAAGAACTTTTGGTTTTTCTTGGAACATAAAATGCACAAGTAGTTTCGCAAATTATGAATACAACTCAAATCGTTCTTGAAAATCTAATGCAACTGTGACTTCCTTAACCAGCTTTAATCTGAATCACTGTTGTACCATTCAACTTTCTTGCCAAGCAATAAACATAGCTCACGCAAATTCACTGTGTACCCCTTTTCAAACTACCATTTTTCTTTTATTTTCCAGATGTACAGGAAACAATTAAAATCTGGAACCAAATATTTTTTTTTCAATGAAATTGGTACACACCATTACAACAACCTATCACAACTTCCATAGTTTTCTTTTGAAATTCAAACTCCCTTTTTCAATTTCTCTTCAAGTTGTATCATAATTTCCTAGTTACTCATACCCAAGGTGGATTTTATGGATATATGGCTAATGGTTCCAATAATACTATAGGCTCAAATTGGCTTGCAATTAAATTCCTCTCATCTCACTGGGTAGCTTTTTCGCTCTAGTTATAATTTTCACTCAATCAAACAGCTTGCCTTCTTCATCCTTATTAATACAAAGTCAATTTTATCCTAAGAAATTAAAGCAACAATCAATGTCAAGAAAATATGCACTCATAATGTACTCTTAGTGTATCACTCCCTCATATAACTATTTCGCTCACATCCTATCAATCCTTGCTAATGTTAATCCTCCCACTATCATGCTATCTTCCTAATTTTTTGTCACTGTTAGCTCAAACTCAAAAATAAGATTACTCTACTTATATGCACACAAAATTTTCAGTTAACAGTTCCAACCATTTCTACTAATCCCCCAACATCACAGGCACATTCAGCACATAATATATCATGTTCTACTAATTAGTTCAGCTTGTGCCTAAGTCTATTACAGTTATCCATAGTGTGTAGTATTAATACAACATCCATCATCAAATATATACATTCATCCAAAATTAAAAGAACTATACTACCAAATTTATCTCCGATCAACTTTCTCTTAGTCAGCATCTACAAAATATCATCACAGCAACATTGGCACATCAATAGGATCATCAAAACAGCAACAAAATAACACAGCATCAGCAACAATCTTCATCTATCAAACAACTTCCTTTCATTAGCAACCTTTAGTAGTTGATGTCCTTCCTCTCACTGTAGTAACCTTCAATAGCTGCTTTGATCATCATCATCTTCTTCTAATGCATCTACATCATCTGAAGACTCGTCTGATTATATATCATTGTTCCCAACTGAGTCTTCTCCTTCATCTGCATGTTCCTCCTCCTTTGTATCTGAGGAGATGACAAACTACGTCTTCAAAGGCTCCACATTTTCATTAATAACAGGACCCAAAGGCCCTACTACTGCGCTCCTTGCTTTCCTTGGCGGTTCCTCTATTGGTGGTTCCAGTTTTGTTGTTGGCTCTTCTACTTGAGTAGTTGTTGGAGCTATTGGAGGTTCATTTTCTACCCTTGCCTCCTGATTTCCTACAGTGTTGTGTACTCAGCATTCTCCTTTTTTGCCCCTCCTACTGAACTAGGCTTGTCCCCAGGCTAGTTCATATAGGATGACAGTTCTTCCTCATCCATAAAGGTTTGATCCCTCATTGCGTGATAGATTTGCATCATAAACCGGCAGATAGCACTTTGCTGATCTTCCAAATGAAAGATGTGTCTCATTACTCGTTTCTCTACAGCTTCGAGTGTGGGTGAAGATGGTGATGTTGGTGGTGTGGGCACTTGATTCCTTCACTCTGGATTCTCTTCCGGGTTCGTGCAGTGGTGATTAATAAATTTTTTGTCAATGAGATTCCTTATTTTCAATCTTGGATCCACTATTATTCCATTTTCAGCACACAACCCTGTTATCAAAGCAGGAAATCCCAATGTTCCTAACCTCTCTGCTCCGCGAATACGCTCCTAATCCACAATTTGTTGTATTTCATCTGAAATTATCCTCGCTATATCGATTGTGTAGTCATCCTGGAGCATGGAAAATAGTAAGTTGCTCCTTACAACATTCAAGTCAGAAACGTGGCCAATCGGAATAACGTTGGCTAACATAAATGTTAGTCATACCTGTGATAAAGTCCACATATCGCTTCTCCTTATGTGTGTCTCTTTACCAGAAGCAGCAATCTGGTACCCTTTACCAGGCATGCATAGCGCTGCAGCAACCGTTCTGTTACTAAATCTTTTTTTTCTGCTACAAAGTCTCTGATAATGGCATTTTTCCTCCTATCTAGAAAAAGGGTTTCCTAGAAAATCGTCAATTGCTTGGGGCCTGTAAGAAATCCACTTCCCCCGAACCATGGTTTTCCTGTGTCTCCTGTCTTGCCTTTCCGCCCACGCATTAGCATAAAACTCTTTTACAATATCTGCATCAAACTTCCATAATAGTTCTGCCAGTTTCTTCCAATTTCTTCGCAACACTCCCATGAGAAAAACATCACAGTCTCCAGGCTTTAGGTCCACTCTCCTTTCAAGAAGAAACTTCCATCGAGTGAGTTCATCATACCTTCTAACCCCATTCTCGTTCAAAAACCGTCTCGTTGTCCTTTGCTTGTGAAAGTTTGTCGATTGATCTTCCTCACGGGTTTCGGAAGGGATGGCCTCATCGAAGAACGATTCATCGATCCTCCGTCTTTTCGACGACCGAACCGGAGCAATATGCTTGACCCTTGGCATCCTGCAAACCAAAGTTAGTGCCCAAAGAAACTCAACACAACTCGCTATTGATTCTCCCCTCACTCAGAATCCCTAAAAATCTCAACTTTCCCCCAGCCTAAAACCCTAAACTACCCGACAGTCTTCCACTTTCACAATGTGGATCCAACAGAATCCAACAACCTTAATCTTCTATCCTAACAACAATGGAAGATGATTAAATGCACTGGGTTTTCAAAATTGCAAAGGAACACGAAAAACAGTACATGGATTGTTCGAAACCTAGCGCAAATGGGTGAGAAGGTGAAGGGTTTGCACAGAGCATAGAGAAATGCACTAAAAAGTTTCAGTATGAAGTGACCTTGTGACACAAGGCACTGTCATGTTATATTGCACTAGTTTCCGCTAAGTGACAAATAGCCAAAGCATCGGGCCTAGCTCAGTCTACGGGCCCAATAATTCAATTACAAAAATTGCTAAATTAACTAAGTTTTTCTTTTTCAACACAAAATAAACTACCCAAAAATTTAAACCTAATCTACCCAATATTAAAATCTCTATCTAAAAAAACAAAATGTCAACTATTTAAACACTGGATTGTCTTCCAATAAGCGCTCGTTTAACGTCATATAGCTTGACGCCTGAATTTCAATCCTTCAATGTGATCATTGAGATGAGTTTCACAATTTCACCTCCTTTATAATGTTTCAGCCTTTGGCCATTCAATATCAAACTCCTCTGAGTTTTCGCATCTTCAATTTCAATTGCACCATAGGGCTTAACCTGCTTGACCACAAAAGGTTCTAACCATCTCGACTTAAGCTTGCCTGGAAACAACTTCAATCTGGAATTGAATAAAAGAACTAGTTGTCCCAGCTCAAAACTCCTCTTCAACAACTTCTTGTCATGATAAGCCTTGATGCTCTCCTTATAAAGCCTTGAAGATTGATACGTATTCAATCTCATTTCCTCAACAGAAGCTTTGGAATCAAAATTCAACCACTTTAATGCCCAAAAAGCTCGACGTTCCATTTCCACAGGGGGGAGATGATGTTTTTTGTGCAACGTGGAATAGTTGAATCAAGCCACAAGGAAAGGTCATTTTCCTTTGTCATTCATGCATCAGATGTCGGAGAGGTTAGCAGGGAAGGCATATTACTGTGTTTTGGATGGCTATTCAAGTTATAACCAAATTCAAGTGGATCCTTAAGATCAAGAAAAGACACAGTTTACATGTCCTTTTGGTATTTTTGCCGCCATTTTGATTGTGTAATGCACCAAGCAGTTTTCAAAGGTGTATGCTAGCTATTTTTGCAGATTTGGTGGAGAATTATATAGAGGTTTTCATGGATGACTTCTCAGTTTTTAGATCAACTTTTCACTCATGTTTGGAGAATCTTGATGTAGTATTGAGAAGATGCGTAGAGACCAATCTTGTACTGAATTGGGAGCAGTGTCACTTCATGGTCACTAAAGGTATTGTGCCAGGCCATAAAATTTCCGAACATGGGATAGAGGTGGATAAAGCAAAGGTTGAGATCATCGAGAAGTTGCCACCACCTACCAATGTGAAGGGAATCAAAAAGTTTTCTCGGCCATGCAGGGTTTTATAGGCGATTCATCAAAGATTTTTCAAAGATTTCTAAACCATTGTGTAATCTGTTGAACAAGGACACAACTTTCGAGTTTGATAAGGAGTGTGAGAAGGCGTTTGACTGTCTAAAGGAGAAGTTGACTACTGCATCAATCATTACTGCACTAGATTGGAGTATTGATTTTGAGCTTATGTGTAATGTCAGTGATTATGCAGTAGGGGTTGTGCTGGGACAGAGAAAAAAAAGTTATTTTTTGTCATACACTCTGCTAGCAAGGTGCTTAATGATGCTCAGAGTAATTACACTACTACTGAGGAGTTGTTGACAATTGTGTACGCTTTGGAGAAGTTTAGAGCTTATCTTATAGGCTCTAAAGTCACAGTTTATACTGATCATGCTGCTATCAGGTATTTGCTGACCAAGCCAAATTCGAAGCCCAGGTTAATTCGCTAGATATTGTTACTCCAGGAATTTCACCTGGAAATTAAAGATAAGAAGGGGAGTGAGAATTATGTAGCTGATCATCTGTCCAGATTGGCTAATGAAGAGGTTATTGCTAGGGAATCCGAAGTTGTAGATGAATTCCCTGATGTGAAGTTGTTAGTGGTACAAGAGAGGTCATGGTTTGTTGATATGGCCAATTTCAAAGTCGTTGGAATCATACCAGAAACTATGGATTGGCTGCAAAGAAGGAAGTTATTGAAGGATTTGAACCAGTACATTTGGGACGATCCTTATCTGTTCAAGATGAGTGCTGACAATTTGTTGAGAAGGTGTTACTAGTAAAGAAGCTCATAATATACTTTGACAATGTCACAATTCTCCTCATGAAGGACACTTTAATGGGGAGAGGACAGCTGTTAAGGTACTGCGGTTAGGATTTTTCTGGCGAACTCTGTTCAAAGATGCTCACATACATGTGCAACATTGTGATAACTGCCAAAGGACAGGAACTATCTTAAGGAGACATGAGATGCCCCTGAGGAACATTCAAGAAATTGAAGTATTCGACTGTTGGGGAATTGATTTCATAGGCCCATTGCCTAGTTTATTTTTGAATGAATATATTCTAGTAGTTGTGGAGTATGTTTCGAGATGGGTGGAAGCAATTCCAACTCAAAAGGCAGATGGAAAAACAGTGATCAAGTTTTTGAAGAAACACATTTTATGCAGGTTTGGAACGCCAAGAGTGGTGATCAGTGATGGAGGATCTCACTTCTGCAATGCATAATTGAGGAAGGCTTTTGCGCATTTTGGGGTGAAACATAAGATAGCTACAGTCTATCATCCCCAAACCAATGGGCTAACAAAAGTTCCTAATAGGGAGGTGAAGAGAATTCTAGAGAAAACAGTGTCATCATCACGAAGAGACTGGACTATTAAGTTAGATGAAGCACTGTGGGCTTACAGAACAGCCTTCAAAACCCCAATTGCTTTGTCTCCATTTCAGCTAATCTATTGGAAAGCTTGTCATCTCTCTGTGGAAATGGAACATCGAGCTTTTTGGGCATTGAAGTGGTTGAATTTTGATTCCAAAGCTTCTACTGAACAGAGAAAGATCCAGTTACTTGAGCTTGAAGAAATGAGATTGAATGCTTATCAATCTTCAAGGCTTTATAAGGAGCGCATCAAGGCTTATCATGACAAGAAGTTGTTGAAGAGGAGTTTTGAGTCGGGACAACTAGTTCTTTTATTCAATTTCAGATTAAAGTTGTTTCCAGGCAAGCTTAAGTCGAGATGGTCAGGACCTTTTGTGGTCAAGCAGGTTAAGCCTTATGGTGCAATTGAAATTGAAGATGCGAAAACTTAGAGGAGTTGGGTGGTGAATGGCCAGAGGCTGAAATATTATAAAGGAGGTGAAGTTGAGAAACTCATCTCAGTGATCACATTGAAGGATTGAAATTCAGGCGTCAAGCTATATGATGTTGAATAAGCGCTTAATGGAAGGCAATCCAGTGTTTAAACAGTTGGCATTTTGTTTTTTAAGATAGAGATTTTAATATTGGATAGATTAGGTTTAAAGTTTTGGATATTTATTTTGTGTTGAAAATAAAAACATAATTAATTTAGCAATTTTTGTAATTAAATTACTGGGCCTGTAGACTGAGCTAGGCCCGACGCTTTGGCTATTTGTCACTTAGCGCAAACTGGTGCAATATAACATGACAGTGCCTTGTGTCACAAGGTCACTTCATATTGAAACATTTTAGTGCATTTCTCTCTGCTTTATGCAAACCCTTCACATTCTCACCCATTTGCGCTAGGTGTCGAACAATCCAAGTATTGTTTTTCGTGTTCCTTTGCAATTTTGAAAACCCAGTGCATTTAATCATCGTTCATTGTTGTTAGGATAGAAGATTAGGGTTATTGGGTTCTTTTGGGTCTGCATTGTGAAAGTGGAAGACTGTCGGGTAGTTTAGGGTTTAAGGCTTGGGGAAAGTTGAGATTTTTAGGGATTCCGAGTGAGGGGACAGTCAATAACGAGTTGTGTTGAGTTTCCTTGGGCACTAACTTTGGTTTGCAGGATGCCAAGGGTCAAGCATACTGCTCCGGTTCGGCCGTCGAAAAGACGGAGGACCGACGAACCCTTCTTCGATGAGGCCATCCCTTCTGAAACTCCTGAGGAAGATCAATCGACAAACTTCCACAAGCAAAGGACAACGAGACGGTTTTTTGAACGAGAATAAGGTTAGAAGGTATGATGAACTCACTCAATCGAAGTTTCTTCCTGAAAGGAGAGTGGACCTAAAGCCTGGAGACTGTGATGTTTTTCTTATAGGAGTGCTGCGGAGAAATTGGAAGAAACTGGCAGAACCATTATGGAAGTTTGAAGCAGATATTGTAAAAGAGTTTTATGCTAATGCGTGGGTAGAAAGGCAGGATAGGAGACACAGGAAAACCATGGTTCAGGGGAAGTGGATTTCTTACAACCCCCAAGCAATTGACGATTTTCTGGGAAACCCCTTTCCTAAACAGGAGGAAAAATGCCATTATCAGAGGCTCTGTAGCAGAAAAAAATGATTTAGTAACAGAAAGGTTATTGCAGCGCTATGCATGCTTTGTAAAGGGTACCAAATTGTTGCTTCTAGTGAAGATACACACATAAGAAGAAGCGATATGAGGACTTTATCGCAGGTATGGCTAACATTATGTTAGCCAATGTTATTCCGATTGGCCACGTTTCTGACATGAATGTTGCAAGGAACAACTTACTATTTTCCATGCTCTAGGATGACTACACCATCAATATAGCGAGGATAATTTCAGATGAAATACAGCAAATTGTGGATTGGGAGTGCATTCGTAGAGTAGAGAGGTTAGGAACATTGGGATTTCCTGTTTTGATAACAGGGTTGTGTGTTGAGAATGGAATAATAGTGGATCCAAGATTGAAAATAAGGAATCCCATTGACAAAAAATTTATTGATCACCACTACACGAACCCGGAAGAGAATCCAGAGCGAAGGAATCAAGTGCCTACACCACCAGCATCACCATCTTCATCCACACTCGAAGCTGTAGAGAAATGAGTAATGAGGCACATCTTTCATTTGGAAGATCAACAAAGTGCTATGTGCCGGTTTATGATGCAAATCTATCACGCAATGAGGGATCAGACCTTTATGGATGAGGAAGAACTGTCATCCTATATGAACTGGCCTGGGGACAGGCCCAGTTTAGTAGGAGGGGCAGAAAATGAGAATGTTGAAATACACAGCATTGCAGGAAATTAGGAGGCAAGGGCCGATAATGAACCTCCAGTAGCTACAGCAGCTACTCAAGCAGAAGAGCCAACAACAGAACCTCAAGCAGAGGAACCACCAAGAAAAGCAAGGAAGGCAGTAGTAGGGCCTTTGGGTCCTGTTATTAATGAAAACGTGGAGCCTTTGAAGACACAATTTGTCATCTCCTCAGATACAGAAGAGGAGGAACATGCAGATGAAGAAGACTTAGTTGGGAACAATGATATATCATCAGACAAGTCTTCGGATGATGCAGATGCAGTAGAAGAAGATGATGATCAAAGCAGCTACTGAAGGTTGCTGCAGTGAGAGGAAGGACAACAACTACTAAAGGTTGCTGATGGAAGGAAGTTGTTTGATTGATGAAGATTATTGTTGATGCTGTGTCATTTTGTTGTTGTTTTGATGATCCTATTGATGTGCCAATGTTACTGTGATGATATTTTGTAGATGCTGACTAAGGGAAAGTTGATCAGAGACATATTTGGTGGTATAGTTCTTTTAATTTTGGATGAATGTATGTATTTGATGATGGATGGCTGTATTAACACTGCACAGTATGGATAACTGTAATAGACTTAGGCAAAAGTTGAACTAATTGATAGAACATGATATATTCTGTGCTGAATGTGCCTGTGATGTTGGGGGATTAATAGAAATGGTTGGAACTGTTAACTGAAAATTCTGTGTGCATATATAAGTAGCGTAGTCTTATTTTTGAGCTTGAGCTAACAGTGACAGAAAATTAGGAAGATAGCATGATAGTGGGAGGATTAACATTAGCAAGGATTGACAGGATGTGAGCGAAACAGTTATGTGAGGGAGTGATACACTGAGAGTACATTATGAGTGCATATTTTCTTGACATTGATTGTTGCTTTAATTTGTTAGGATATAATTGACTTTGTATTAATAAGGATGAAGAAGGAAAGTTGTTTGATTGAGTGAAAATTATAACCAGAGCCAAAAAGCTACCCGGTGAGATGAGAGGAATTCAATTGTAAGCCAATTTGAGCCTATAGTATTATTGGAACCATGAGTCATATATCCATAAAATCCACCTTGGGTATGAGTAGCTAGGAAATTATGATGCAACTTGAAGAGGAATTGAAAAAGGGAGTTTGAATTTCAAAAGAAAACTGTGGAAGTTGTGATAAGGTGTTGTAATGGTGTAGAATCTCTTAGATTGTTATGCTAAAACATTCACTCCTCCTTCTCGATTGATTTCATTTCAAATTCAATTAAAATAAAACTAAACTAATTAAATTAAGGCAAAGGAAGAGTCTCTGTAAATTCACTTCTTAATTGTAACTATAAAAAAAGGTGACTTACAGAGACTAAACTAAATTAAAATTAAATTAAAATAAAACTAAACTAATTTATTTTATTTTATTTTATTTTAATTGAATTTGAAAAAAGGTGTGACTTACAGAGACTAAACTAAACTAAAATTAAATTAAAATAAAACTAAACTAATTTAATTTATTTTATTTTAATTGAATTTGAAATGAAATCCAATCAAGAAGTGAACTTATAAAAACTCTTCATTTGTCTTAATTTAATTAGTTTAGTTTTATTTTAATGGGATATGAAATGAAACCAATGAAGAAAGATGAATGAATGTTTCAGCATAACAATCTAAGAAACTCTTTGTTTAGAGCAGCAGAAGAGACTCTTTTTATTATTTAATGGATATAGAGGAGCATAATAGACTCTTCATTTAAAATAGAATTGGATCTTGGAATGAGAATAAGCGTGCAGCCAACAAAATAAACTTTCCATTTAATTACATGATTGAATGGTGTTACAACACATATTAATTTTTTTAAATGCATTGCAGGGTGTACAAACCACAATACAAAAATATTTATAAATACATTGCAGGTTATACAATCCGCAATACAAAAAAATGCATTGCGGGTTGTACAAACCGCAATACATTTAGAAAAAATTATACTTGTGATTTATACGACCCGCAATGTAAAAGGTGCAAAAAATAATAATTACGGGTTGTACAATTCTCAATGATAATATTTTTTAATTATATTACGATTTGTACAATCCGCGAGAAAAAAAAAATATCGAAGAGTATTTTCATCTTTTCTTCAAGACTAAAATGGAAATATGTAAAATTATGGAGTCACAGCAAGTCATTAATTATGGAAGTGCATAAAGAATCAATCTTACATAAAATGTTGGAGACTAATAGAGCGACTACTTGGACATGTGTTTACATGTGTGAGACTTGGCACAACAGTTTCGGACTTTCAGTTCCACAGTCGACCACTAATTTTCATGAAGGCCCACGTATTCACTTAACTAGACAACACTAAGCTTATTGTGCTCCCTATATATTGCACCCTCGTACACAAACATTATAAAAATAATAAAATTATATAACCTCTCATTTTAATTGCTAGTTCATTTGGCCATACTCTTTTGGATGTTTTCTACTCTATCTTAGCTTGTGGTTTACTTCCCTCCTTTGCGGTTACTATTTTTTACAGCCCAAACCTATACGTACTGATCAATGATAACACACCTTTCTTGCTTTCCCACCAGGCCCCCACCATCCTCTGTTGTCACTCCCACCTTGGCTTTCACATTATCATTTAATGGCTTTTTTTCACTTCAACCACAACGTATTTGATAAGTTAGGCATGATATACAAGCTTAAACTGTATTTTCCTTTGTTTCTGATTCAGTGATTGTTTATTTAGATGCTAAGTTTTCCTATCTCTACAAATTTATTCTACATTCTTTGGTGGATGAGTCCAGACTCCACACTAGTAGCTTCTGGACCAATTTATTGACAACGACAAACTTTAAGGATAGCTCAATATACAAATGAGAAAATTATTGGTTCAAGTTGGAAAAGTAAAATACAACCCTAACTACACTTTATTTAGTTTGCATTCATATTGCAACACTCACTGCCCTCCTCAGTCACATGGGCACCTTTCCTATAGCTTTCCACATAAATTATTTTTTCTCCAATTTTTTAAGTTTAATTACTTAGATCTTATAATATTAAAAGCTTTACCTTTTCGTTCCTATACTTCAAAACATTTCATTTTATTCTTACATATATCACTTTTTTATTTTTTTAATTTCTTTTAATCCCTACACGTTAATTTTAGTCTTTTTAATCAATACGATAAGAACTAAATGGGATTAAATGGTATATGTAGGGACTAAAAGGTAAAGATTGTATTCTTATAACGACTAATGAGTAATTATACATATATGCACAGAGGCACACATAAGGATGAATGTAAACCGTCATCCGAACTTAGTTCTCATCTGACATTTCTGAACGTAGATGGAAGATAGCTTGATTTTTCCATTAGGTGGTGTCTAATTTTTATTTTTTAAGCATTGATGGCAGTTTGGCAAATTATTCACAATCTATGTTTCCAAATTGCCTTAGGTCTATCATTTCAAAGTCTCATATATTTAGTAAACTTTGAATTTGTGGTGCCCTGTCCTGACTCCAAAAAGTCTCGTTTCTATATTTGTTAATCAGACATTATTAAATATTATGAAATTCAAAGGCTTGAGTTTATCAAAATTATGTAAATCTTGCAATAATTTTTAGTTTACTTTTGTTGTTAGTCCATATGTTGTCAAACTTCCTACCTAAGCAAAATACTATTGTCATAGTATAAACTTTTCGTACTAATAACACAAGACATGGTGGACATAAATAAAGCTATTCAACTTTCCTGAGCTTTACAACATCAACTCACAAAATTTTACTTAAGATAACATTAAAATATATTTAATACATATCTTCTAATTGATAATATTGTATCTAAAGTTATGTATTTGTGAAGAAGATAAATACTTACAATACTTATTTAATATATTTTTTTAAACACGTTTGTATAATGACTTGAAATGGAAACTGTCATTACAATTCATGAGTGATATGTGTTCCAATTTTATTGAATAATTTCATAATTTCTAAATTTTAATTATTCATAAAATGTTTTTAAAACTATGTCTTCTCTTAGTTTTTTTCAAGAATTGCCCTACCAACACCATGTACAAATTCTTTGTGGTGATTCACTTTGCGTTATTTGAACCTTATATTTTCTGAAACTTCATCTGCCAAATCTTCTTTAAGCAGCACATGCCCTTCACAATCCCTCTTGGGATTCAAATACAGATTCCACCGAACTGTAGCGTATAAAACCTCGTAGGAACACGCCCTACCAATCAAAAACTCGATCCAAGAGGATGATTAGAGGCGTTCATCCATAGTCATGTGTCATGACTACTTCCATTGGATTCAGAGTCGTTCATGCTCAAAGACATTTTTGAGCCACACGGACAACATCTACATCAACTGTCAAGACAGAAAAAGGGGTCCCTATTGTTGCAGGTAAACTCTCTTTTCTCCCTCAAACCGAAAAAGAATAAAATGAAATTTTTCTTATCTAACATAGTTTCTAATTGTTAATCTTATGCAGTGAACATATTCTTGGGGTTCCAAAAATCCAACTAATTCACATTCACACTTGAGGTCACAAAAGCAAAAGCATTTCAAATTACATTGATTAGATGACGATTACACACCTTAACGATGGCTCCTTCTAGACCTTTTTCACTCGGTAAGATTTTTTGCCTCCAACAATTTGTCCAATTAATGAATCTATTAATTTCTAACTTAAACCTTAAAAAAAATCAAGAAATAATTCTACAAGGATAAAGCGAAACGAAGAATCGTCACCTTCCTCTGTAAGAGTACGAAGACAATCCCTAGCCAACGACTTCTCTTCTTGCCAACATGTTCGTTGAAGGCTCAAATACCCACACAACTTCACAAACGAATTCCCTTCTTGTAAACGAGTTCGTCGAACTATAGAATGATTTTCAAGGCAGTAATGTTGAGAAGAATCATTTGAAAATAAGATTTTTGAGAAGAAGTGTGTGTTTGAGATTAAGAGTTTGAGAAGAAGTATTTAGGGCACTAAAGAAGCGGGGCAAAAGCGTGGATTTTTTTATTAAAGCATTTTACTCAAATCCGTATGTGTTAGCTTTACATACGAAGAAAAAAATATTGAATGTGCTTTTACATATGAAAATATAAAAGTTCGTACGTTTAGTGTATTTTATATGCGGATTGACATTCATACGTAAGATTATTTTACATACGGATTAACAAATGTATATTTCATATATAATGTTTATTTTATATACAGATTTACATTTATATGTAATATTTCATATGTAATAACATTCATATGTTATATGTAATTCCTTTTTTCTTTCCACTGTATCTATATCTATCTATTTATCTATATATATATATATATATATATATATATATATATATATATATATATATATATATAAAAAAAAAAAAAATATAATAATATAAATATATATTTATATTATAAAAAAAATATTTATATATAATAATTATA
>Ga0099825_1005796_pt1 | contig 15724 bp, 4 predicted proteins | sample SiratroredBW_FD_76838 | JGI IMG/M metagenome (GOLD analysis project Ga0099825, IMG submission 76838) | Root nodule microbial communities of legume samples collected from California, USA - Siratro red BW | ecosystem: Host-associated > Plants > Roots > Nodule | place: USA: California | collected...
AAAAAAAAAAAAAAAACATATGAACCAAAAAAATTAATCATAAATTATTAAATTGATTCTCCTTATAAAAAATTTTATTATTTTTCAAAGTGTAAAATATTTAATGATAGGTAAGAAAGTTAAAATTACTTCTAAAAGCTTCAATAACCTAAAAAACATCCAAATTACAAAAACACCAAATCAAAAGTTGATCTAGATGAAACATTTCTATCCTTTTTTATTGGCAATAATAAATATATAAATAAGAGACCAAAAAAAATTATCCCAACCCACGCATAAAAGAAAAGAGGCCCTACTCGTACAAACAATAGACTAAGGAGCAATAAAATGTATTTATAGATATAAAATGTTCATGTATTATTGTCAGGACAACCCTCCCTTAAAATTAGCTCAACTTATGTATCCTATCCTTAACTCATCGAACTTGTGAAATCTCAAAAATATTCATAAAAATGACAATATAGAAGATTTATAAAATAAAAGAAAACTTACTTTAAAAGAAATTATAATAATAAAGAAGTGGTCTTCGTTGGATACTAAATAATCAAGAAAATAATAATAGTGTAAATCAACCGCTCAAAATTTAAGAGAATGAAGAAAGAATATAAAGAAAAATAATTTAGAAATGATAAAATTTATAAAATAAATAACTATATAATTAAAACTACATTTTTATATATTTAAATATAACTTTCTATTAACATTTATTTATTTTTAAATAATTTTTAATGAAAAGAAAAAATAACTCTTGCTCTCATCATAATATAGTGATTAAGTTTGAAGTAATTATCATCCATTACTGGTGAATATCAATAAGTGGGTTTTCTTTATCCAATTATTACATACTTTCGAGTGACGTAATGATTTTTATTAATAGCTTCAATGGTATAATAAAAAAATATTTTTAATTTAAAATATAAATCCTTAATAAATGAATATGGAACGGAAAAGTATAAAATAACTAGCCATGTCCAGCGTGATGGTACTTAAATCGCATAAACCAAAAATCTGTCCTAATCGAGGTATACTAAGCACAAAATTATTCAAGAATTCCTATTTTAGGTGGCGCATATTAGTCATATGAGGAAAAGAATAATAATTCTTACTAAGAAAATTACTTCAACTGAGAAATATTAATCAAATATTTTGTTACAAAATAGAATGATCATAAATCTAAATATATCCTTTTCAAAATCAATATTGTAAAACGTTATTCTTATTCTTTTTATTGTAGACCTAAATTTTCTTAAGTGAGTTTATTGCTAGTCCAGAATTGTTAAATAACAAAGTAGTATAATTATTTTTATCTTTAAATATTTTGTGATTGTGGTAGTTAATTATATATTATCATTCTCATTTCCCTATATATTTGTTTAATTTTGTTTTAAATAAATTATTTTTGTTTAAAAAAATCATTTGATAGTACTATAATTAGAAAATTAATTATAAAGACATTTTTGTTTGCAGCTATCGGTTTTCAATTTGAATTACGAAATTTCTAATTACACTAATAACGCTGATAATGGCAATTTGAAATTTGTTAGTATTTTAAAAGAAAAATGTAAAATAAGTTTTTACAAGTTAAAAATAGCTCATTTCTAAATTAAATATTTAATTATAAAATAATTAAATGAAATAGTTTTTATATATTAATTATAGTTTTAACTTATACAAAAACTATTTTTTTATTTTCTTTTTCTTAAAAACACTTGTGCATAAGTGCAGGAATTCAGTTTTTCATGGACGTGGCTCAATTGTAACCAAGGTTCGTGCTCCATTTTGTAAAACGTGCTTCTGGCGCTAGGGTTTACTATTCTGACAGAAGGCGAGATTTGTGTGGATGATCTCTTCTTGAAAAAGAGATTAATTTCTCCCTCAAATTCAAGTTTCCATAAGCTATTTAGCTTTTCTATTTCCTGTTATATATCCTTTTAATCAATTCACGCAAATTCAAAAGTTGTGTTGAATAAAAATTTCCAAAACCGAGCTTTATTAATTACAATATTTATTAATTTTTCTTCAACTTAATTACCTTTCTAATATTTTATCAACTTCAATATATTAGTCACTAATGACGCAATGCATTATACACCCACTATTATAAAAAGATAAAGAAAGTGTAAAAACAATTAAAAATGATGCAATCAGGCATTAAAAACAGATATTAACAAAAATAATAATTAACACTTCATACTAATCCTACAAAATGACATGGATAAAATGGAAAAACACTTAAAATATGTAAGTTGTGAAAAGAAACAGAGATAATAAGACAGATTTTACATGGACCTTATGTAGTGAAGACTATGATGTAATACGCACAATGTTATTATAGTAAAAAGGAGGAAATTGATGCAGAAAGCGAAAGGTAAAGATAACCACAATGGTGGTGGGGAATTACGCAATACTATGAAGCACATATAAGCTACAAGCTATTTAGTAATTTAGTAGAACCCATTTGGCTAACGTAAGCTTATATTTTTTTTGTGTTTATAGACTAATTAAATACTATGCGCCCCAAGATTATGATATTCTCTTATACATTTATTAGGAGTCGATTATAAAATTAATTTATAAATATACTTTTTTTTTAATTTTTTAGACGCTTCTCAAGAGCAGAAAATGTTTTAAATACCGTGATTAACCTTAATAATATTATTTTTAAAAAATTAAAATGAAAATATTAATACTATATCAGAATAAAAAATTGATTTTAAAGATATTTGGACTGGGGTTTTTAGGTAAAGATGATATATAACAAGAAGTAGAATCTCTAGTGTAATAAATTTAAAGAAATGGGTAAGAGAAAAAAAAAAAAATGGAAGTGAATGTGGTGCTTGGAAGAGAGGCAACAGGGGTAGGAGTGTCCCACAATGCTGGGTTCGTGTGGTTGTCTTGTCTTGTTCGATTTCGATGGTACCCCGTCAGAAGTGGCACCAATAATTTTGGCTGGTCCACGCACCCCGTTTTCACTTTAAGCTTTTTTGGGTGTGCAGTAATATACTATACCACCACACCACATTCTTTCATCACATAATAATAATCACCCAAAAGTATTCATTCCCTCACCAAATGCCCTCTAATTATTGTATCATGAAAGATGTGGCATATTGGGTCTTAACTTCCCACAAAACACACAAGAGAAGACGATTGTGTTGCTGTGTTCTGCAGATTCGCCTTCTTTATCTTCAACTAAGTGTGGATTATATTCTCTTAGCTCCAGATACGGGTGTGCTAGTTTAGATACCCCTTCTTTTTTTTACAGAATATTTGTGTAATGCATATCCTTGTCAAACTTACCTTCTATAATATCACTTGCTTTATACTTCCCTCAATTGGAATCACTCACTGATGTTGATGTTTTGGTTTGTAAAGACACACTGTGTTTATTCATAGCTACTTAGGTACCCCTAAAAGGTTTTATTTTTTACATAATTATAATTTAAATCAAGTACGTTCGGCTTTTCTTTTTGTTATTTTGTATAGTATCTCTTTGTTTTGAAGATCCATGTAACATTTTCTTATTATACTTAACACCCAAAGTATTAAGAAGATTTTATACCTAAGATGAAAATAGTTAACAGTTAAATAGTTGCTAATTGTGACTAAAATAGTTACTAAATTAGATTTTGATTGGTAAATAACTACAAAATAGAAATAATGATTAAATTTAGTGACCAATTAAGTTAACATAATTGGTATATAACATTAGCTATTAAAGGTTTTAGTGACTTATACCATTAGATTCTAAATTAGTCTCTAACTTAATTAGATACTAATTTAGAATCTAATGACATAGGTCGCTAAAACTTTGGTAGCTAATGTTAGATATCAATTATCTTCACTTAATTGATCACTAAAATTTAGTTTTATAGCTATTTAACAACCACAATTTATTTTGGTGACTATTTTGGTCACAATTAACAATCATTTTATTTGGTAGCTAAAAATTAGTCTCTAAATAATTTTTTTCTTGTAGTAAAGTATAATTTACTTATGAAAATATCAGTAAACAAGAGTGTTAAGATTTAATTGAAGAACTTAACCCTCACTATTTTTTGTCAATTTATTTTATTTTGTTAACAAAGATAATTAATTATTGATTTTTCAATAGCTAGATTCTAAGTTCTATTATTAAATATTTATCCACTGAGTATTTAATAAAAGAGATAGTTAATAAGTTAAATCTCATTCCTAGCATTTTATATTTTATGTATAGAAACCAACCATAGTACTCAAGCATAGTAAACATTACACGTAGAAATAGAATCACTAACATAATATTTTAAAATATAGATATATAAATCAAATTCAATGCATTTAATCTAACTAAAAGCGAAGCCCTCAAACATGATAATAAAAGAGAATAAAATCATAAAAATACTAGATAAGTTGAAGAAGAATCAATCTTTTCCTAGTTTCTTTTATATTTGTTTTAATGGAGTTTGTCTTCTGTTTTTTACTCGCACTAGTTCTTATGTTTTCAAATTTCTTCATTCTCTTTCAAAAACATATCTAAACATCTTAAGGAGAGACTCATAAACTGTGAAAAATAAAGAGTACTCTCACTTTTGTGTTATGTGAGAGGAGAGTTTTCCATAGCAGTTTGTCTACTACCAATAAGTTGGTTAGGTTTGGTGTACCTATTGAAAACCCATGTTGTGTGCTATGCAATAATTATGTAGAAAGCATGTGTCATCTATTCTTTAGCTGTAAAATATCTAGTCAATTATGGAAAATGTGTGATAAGTGGTTTGATGTACACTCTGTGCATCATTGTAGGACTATAGAACATTTCATGGGATTATTAACAGTAGGAGCTTACGGGAAAAGGGACATGTATGAGAGGCATAGTGTGGGTTATCATGATTTGCTTTATTTTGAAACATAGGAATAATATTATTTTCAAAGATAAAAACTGTGAAGTATTAGAGATCTTTGCTTTAGCACAAGTCAAATCTTAGGTTGTTATTAAAGCTAAATTTAGAGAGGTCACATTTAGTTATTTTAATTGGTGTATATACCCATACAATCACTACAAGAAAAAAGCTATGTAGAGACCAACTTTTAACTACCAAATGAAATGATTGCTAATTGTGACCAAAATAGTCACCAAATTAAATTTTGATTGCTAAATAACTACAAAATATGAATTTAGTGACCAATTAAGTCAATATAATTGATATCTAACATTAGCTACCAAGGTTTTAGTGACCTACACCATTAGATTCTAAATTGGTATCTAATTAAGTTGGAGACTAATTTAGAATCTAATGGTGTAGGTCACTAAAACCTTGGTAGCTAATGTTAGATACCAATTATCTTAACTTAATTGGTCACTAAATTCAATCATTTTTGTAGTTATTTAGCAACCAAAATCTAATTTGGTGACTATTTTGGTCACAATTAGCAACAATTTGATTTGGTAGCTAAAAATTAGTCTCTAAATAGCTTTTTTCTTGTAGTTAACGTATCAGAATGTCTTTTGCAAAACATTAAAGTTGGCAAGGGATGAATGCATGGAAGCATAGCTAATTCATGCCAACTAAGTTAACTTCAGAAGAAGCAAACACTGTGTTATATTGTTTAGATACAAATTGCAGGACTGTTTGCTCTTGATGTAGGGATTTTTAAAAGTGAGGACTGGATCCGGTACAAGTTTCATATTGGAGGCCTAACAAGAAGCATCCTCATAAGCTACTGGGTTATGGTGCACTTAATGCATATCATTCTTTTCTGTTGAAGTTTTTTTGAAGTTCTTATTTTATGTATGTTTTGTAAACTGTTGATGACAATGAGTTAGATAGAGGTGGGGTTGTCTAGGATACAGGGAAGTATGGCGGTGTTGTGGTATCTGATTTGTATTTTGGGGCAGCCAAACTTTTTCGCTTTATTTTCACTTTATTACACTAGGACTGTGATTTTTTTAAGTGTGCTGGTTACTTTTGTGTAAATAAATTGGGGTAACCTCTTTTACTCCATTTATATATTCTTTGTTGTTGAGTTAAAAAAAATCTTAATATTTCGTGTTCCAAAGAATACTCAATCTCAGTTAAGAGTGGTTGTGTTCCAAAGAATACTCATGTTAGTTAGAGTGGTTGCATTTGAAAACGTACTTGTGTTATCCAATAATGGCAGAGTTGTAAATAACACTCTATGTTTAACCAAGAGTGAATACATTCCAAATAATATTTCGTGTTTAGTTAGGAGTAACTATAATCCAGATAATACTTAGTTTTGGCTATGAGTAGTTAGGGTCTAAATAATACTTGGTTTTAGTCAAGAGAGACTAAGGTTCAAATTGTACTCATTTGTATATTGTAACAATAGTCCGTTTAATGAAACTCAACCAGTTGATTGAGAACTAAACAGTCTTCTTTAACAGATGAATCAATATAAACACGTAGTGTAAATCTCTTTTACCCCTTATCATTTTAGATTTCTTGTTACTTAACTGTAACTAATCTTAGAAGGATATATTTGTGAAAACAAGTTTTGGAGAAATTTTAGATAGTTTGCTTGTCAAATTTTAAGTTGCATCTGATGTTTCTTACAAAAAATAATCTCTTAAGGGAAGTTTTTGGCAGTTCATCTGTCAAGCATTTGTCTATTAATGTTCGTTAGACAAAAAGATTTTAAAAGTTAAAAAAAGACAATTAAATCCTCCCTTCTTGTGTTTTGACTTATATTCATAGTTGGTATTAGAGTTTAGTCTCTACAGGTTTGAACAACTTACTACGAGTAGAGAAAAGATCTACATGGTTGAGATGGAAGATTTGTTCACTGTCGAGGGATCAATCTCTCACAAGGCCACCAATGTTTCATGACAACTATCCCTACTGGAAAGACATGATGAAGATGTACATCAAGTCTATGCATTATCGATCATAGTCCATCATAACAAAAGGAGATATCATCATCAAATCTCCAAAAGAAGTTTGAATGCCAGCTAAGTTAAATTAAATGTAACTTAACAATAAGGAAAGGTACACTCTAGTCTATGTATTGCCTAAAAATAAATGTAAAGAGATTTTAAGGTTGAAATAGACCAAGGAGATTTGGGACTCATTGAAGATAAACTACAAGAGCAGTGAAATTTTGTTCAACTAAGGAAAGATGCAGTCCTCACACATTAATATGAGTCTTTCACCATGATGGTTGATGAGATTGTGGATGACATGTTCAAAAAGATATCGGTTCTTATAAAGGGCTATAGGCTCTTAGACAAAGCTTCTCTAAGGATAAGATCAATTTGAAGTTGTTGGATAACATTGCCAAAGGCTTAAAACGCCGAAATAGTGGCCATCAAGTAAGCATGTAATTTGGAGAAGCTCACATGGGATGAGCTTCTAGGAATCTTAAGAGGGCATGAGGTGCATGTTGCTCGAAGTTAAAAAAGAAAAATTTGAAGAATACATGGGACTATTTAGACTTAGAATCTAACTCTAGGTTAGATGTAGAGAAGGCAAATCTATGTCTTATGGTAGATGTAGGAGATGAGGTACAGTCTAAATTTAACCATTCTTCTTTTGAAACCTCTTTAGACTTATCATATTCATCATTTGATGAAGATGAGTTGCTTATAAAGATTTTCTTAATAGTTGCAACAAGATCTTTGAGAAGTAGTAAACTTTAAAACAAAAATTCAAAGTTTTGTTTTTAGAAAAGAAAAAGCTCAAGCTAGATTTAGTTGCATCTAATGAGAACGAACTCATGCATCTAGTGCTTTAAATATCAAAAAATTGAAGAAAAGTCACATGTTGTAAACACAATTTTGAAAAATTTGATGAGAGTTTGAAAGCTTTAAAACTCATTCTTCAAATGCCATACATGCTTTATATAAGTTTGGTTTTGTTTATAACTTAAGAAGTAAGACAAAATCATGTTAAGGTTTCTTGGCATCGCTGTGGTAAATCTAAATACCTCAGTGTTAGATGGCAAGACAAAAGGAACCAATAAAGTGTGGATACTAAAGGAGTTCATAGTTCCTATGGCATGTATGCTAAATAAAAAGAGTGATACACACAAAGGATAGAAGGTCCATGTTCCCAAACCTATCCACATTCCTAAGACCCCTCAAAAGAACCCAGATCATTTACATAGTAAAATGTTTTGATTAAAGCAAATATTTTATTTACGTCAATGTGAGAGACAAAACAATCATTTGTGTAGTACTAATTATTATGTTAAGCCTGTGCAACTTATAATTCTTATTTAGTATCAAACACAACTAGTATCCTTCAAAGGACAAGAAAAATATCCAAGTTCCTTAAATCCTATGGAAGAAGAAAATCACCCATCCTTTATTTTAAAATCATCTTTTTGAAGGTCCCTAAGGGGGAGAAAAGGATGAAAGTTTAAGGAATGAAGGCGGAGAAAGGATGAAGATAAAATTTAAAGCTTGATAAGCTTGATGATACTTTTGGATGACAAAAGGAAAGAAGATAGAAGACGAGAAGCTTAAGCTGAGGGGGAGCTAAGTTGAAGATTCTAGAAAGCTCAATAGATGGTGTCTGTTTAAGGGGAGCTAACAAGAAGAAGAAGACAAAGACAAAGACTTTAAATTCCTCTATTTCTTCTACCCTATACTTTATCTGCTCTATCTTGAAAATCTTTTGTGAAAACTTGATTTGATGAAAATGTGTTTTGAAAAATATATGTTCAAACTTTATTGTTTTAAACACCATAAAAAGGGGGATATTGTTAGATCCAAGTTCAAAAAACCTTGTGTTTGGTTTTAATGGTGTACTTAAACATCTAAGTATAAAATATGATTTTATGTGCATCAGATCATGTCAATTGTAAAGTCTCCAATCTAGCCCATTCAACGCAAGTTGTATGACTGGACAAATGAAATCGTCGTTTAATATATGATTTGCCTGACAAACACAAGTGTTATACACATGCATCGTTTGATAAGATTTTTCTTGAACATTCTCTTGATGAAAGGGAGAAAGGATGAATATATAATATAAATCTTGATAAGCTTGATGACACTTAAGGGGGATAAAAGGATAGAAGATAAAAAAAAGAGAAGTTTAAGCTAAGGAGGAGCTAAGCTAAAGATTCTATAGAACTCAATGAACAATGTCTGTATAAGGGGAGCTTATAATAATAAGAATAAGAAGACAAAGGCAAAGACTTTAAATTCCTCTACCTCGTACTTTGTCTTCTAAATATAGAAAATCTTTTGTGAAAACTTGATTTGAAAAATATATATTTAAACTTTATTGTTTTAAGCACCATATAAATAGACGAGATTGTTATATCCAAGTTTAACTTACCCTATGTTTGGTTTTGATTGCGTACTATAAAACATAATTTTATGTGTATCAAATCATGTTAGACACAAAATATCAAATCTAGCCCATCAGATGCAAGTTGTATGACTGGATAGATACAAGTGTTGTTATGTTTCACTTGATAAACGAAAGTCACATGCATTGTCTAATAAGCTTTTTTCTTGAACGTACACATACAAGTATACTTAGTCAAATAAGTTTTTTCTTGAATACATGATAAGTATACTTCGTCTTACGTTTGAAGTATTTCATAGTACATGTCAAATTTTAGCAAATGCTTGTTTTATAAATGCAAAATTTGTACGCTTCTCATTCTTTCAAGAAGATCTCACAATGTCTTGTCAACATCAAATATCTCTTGAAGAATGTGCTAATTAAAAGTTGTGTTATGCAAACAACATTTTTGGAAAAGACAAGATGTTAGTGTTGCAAAGTTAACCAACTATGTCACATCTTATCTTTGCTCAAAAGGAAGAGAGAAACCATCTATCTTGGCATGTGAAGCTCTGCTATACTCAAAAGGTGTTGTCAAAGAAGCTAAAAACATTCAATGTTATGCCTAGAACATTTAACTCGTCTTAAAGCATCAAAGGATTCTTAGACTCAAGAAGTAGTAGAAGATGACTCTCAAATGACTACAAAAGATGTGTAACAACTATTTTATTCTCAAACTCTATATATAGAAGATCTTTTTGAAGAAGGAAGATTGACGACAACATCAAAAGTCTTGCTACAAGAACATGCGAAAGATCTAAAGCTTCCAAGCCTTGTAGTTGTGAGAAAGAACACTAATTATGTTCACTATCAATATAGAAGAGTGATAACCTTTGTATACTTCATAAGACACTACATATCTTTCTAGTAAGTGAACCTGTTATCTTTTAGATCAGATTCTTTCTAAACCTTTTAGTCTTAGTTAAGAATGATTGCATTTCAAAGAATATTTAGTCTTAGCTAGGAATGACCACATTTCAAAATACTAGGTCTTAGATAGAAGTGGTTGTGTTTCAAATAATACTTGGTTTTATCCTAAAGTGGTTGTGTTCTAAAGAACATTCAGTCTTCACCAAGAGTGATTGCTTTCCAAAGAAAACTCGTGTTAAATAGGAGTTGCTACGTTCCAAAGAATACTTGTGTTAGCCAAGAGTGGTTAAGTTTCAAATAATACTTCGTGTGTATCTAGGAGTGGCTACGTTCCAATCGGAGTTTAGCCATGAGTGACGGTGTTCCAAATAATACTTTTTATTTAGCCCGGAGTGTTTGTCATCCGAATAATACTCAATTTTAGTCAAGAGTGACTCCGATCCAAATAATACTCAAGTTTAGTTAGGACTGAGTAAGGTCAAAATAATACTCATTTATATCTTGCAATAATAATCATAGTGAAACTCAATCTATTGATTTAGAATTGGAAGTTATCTTCGTTAACAAAAGAATCAAATAAAAATACAATATAAATCCTTCTTATCCCTTATCATTTTAGATTGCATGGTAGTTAAAGTATAACTAATCTTAAAAGAAGAGACTTCAAAAATAAATTTAGATAATTCATCTGTCAAACTTTAAACTATGCTTGACATTTCTTATGAGATACAATCTCTTAAGAAAAACTTTTGACAATTCATCTTTCAAGCATTCACTTTGTCTATTAATATTTATAAGACTTAATTATTTCACAAGTTAAAAAAAAAAAACACAATTAAACTCTTTTCACATCTAATTTCACAATCGATAAGATTAAATATAATTTAAATGGATATTTAGTGCACGCTTAAATTAATTTATTTATTCTTGAAAATAAATATTTATTTTTACTAGCTTCATGAGAAATTTAAAACGTAGACATTTCTAAAAAGAAATCAAACTCATGTTAATTTATCAGAATATTTAACTGCACTTTTGGTGGTCCTTTAAATTTAAAAAATGAGAAATCTGACTGAAAATTATTTCTTAAATAAGCTAAACCAAACATGCATTTAATTTTTAGATATCTATTACTTCTTAAGAGAGAGAGAGGAATCAAACATAATAGAATATATGCAATAATGTGTTAATTACTTTTATTGGGGAGTACAAATATTTTTAACTTTCATTTCTTGTTAGATATGGTTCAATGCAAAAAGGAAATTCACCTTATCTTGTTTATCTGCTGCTTAAATGTAGCCATTCAATATAGGTTATATAGGCTTGAAGGAATGTCATGTTAAAAGCACGTCCACTTTGTTTAAGAATGACTAGGACCCTGTATGAACCCTAAACGCAATTTTCTTTTCTAGACGACACTAAGTGGCCTAGGGATATAGCCTTTTGACGTAAATTCATCTTCAAAAGAATATAAAAAAGTGCGTACACACTTGAAAGCTTTATATAATTAATTTTATGTGAAACTTTTATATAATTAATTTTATGTCAAATAAAAATAATGATAATTTGAGAACTAAAAAAAATTCGTTAATAATTATATCATAATAATAATATAAGAATATAATAAATAATTAACGAGTAAAATGGAGTTATTGTTTGGTTATATATTTAAATAAAGTTATCAATATTTATTATCATGTCAAATATATTGCATCCTTGTTTCAAATTTTTTATTCCTCTTTTATTTGTTTCATAAATAATATTTAATTTTATTAATTTTCTATTTTTTAATTTTAATAATTAGATTAGATATTATTGTTTAACAGCTAACAATTTTGTGGGATATATTGTATGAGGCAGTAGAAAAAGATGAGGTATTTCTACTATAGAGTTCCATTGAAAGTACAATGTGTTTGAAGATTTTTAAAAAATAATTTATTTTTACAGAAAATTTCAATTGTTTTGTAATAAAATATATTGTTTGAGTAAAAAACTGTAAAAAAAAATTAAAATCTCATAACTTTATCAATTATTAAAAATAAAAAAATTTAAATTTAACTTAAGGTATGAATTTGATATTTTTCGTCATATCAAATTTATATGTATCTTCATTTTATATTTTCTTAACTGGATTTTGATTGTAGCATTATTGATTTTATTAAGACCACATTCTTAGCTTGACATTTGAATGTTAGATCTCAACATTTTTCTTTGGACAAAAGTAAAGGTCTTTTTCATAATGAAGTGGATCGTATTTATACTTTAGTCTATATCATTAAAGTTATCATACCATTGTTAGAGTTATTTTGCAATCAACTCTAATTATAGTTTCTTTGATCAACATTAATACTTTTTTTTTATTGATGTCAAACACAATTTTTTTCAGTTCATGTTAGTTGCGGTTGCTTTTAAATTAAGATGAATTAGAATTATTTGTATAGGTTGAAATTATTTCTCAATCAACGTTAGTTAGAATTTTTGTAGCTAATATTAGAAGAACTATTTGTCTGAATGTCGGTTTAACTTTTTAATTGATGCTTGGAGTGTTACTTTTTAATTTATATTTGTTATAAATCATTATTTTTCACTCGACATTAGTCAGAGTTTTCTTAACCAAGATTGGAGACATATGTGAATTAGATTATTCCATACTGGAGACATATATCTGAATTAGATTGTTCTATGTTGTCTATAATAGTTTTTTTTTTTTTATCAATATTTATAGTTATTGACTTTTTTCATCACTAGTACCAATATTATTCTTTACCAATAACTATTTTAATATTTTTTTCTATTGTTATTTTCTGAACAATATAGGTTGAAATTATTTATCAATCAACATTAATTAGAATGTTTTTAACTAACATTAAAAGAACTGTCTGTTGATGTTGGTTGAAATTTTTAATTGATGTTAGGAGCGTTACTTTTCAATTTACATTTATTAAAAGTCATGATTATTTTTCATTGGGACATCATCATTCAGAGTTTTTTTCAATCAAAGTTGGAAACATATCTGAACTAAATTTTTCCATGATGTCTATAACTGTTATTCCTTTTGATTTTCTTTTATCAATGTCTGTATTTATTTATTTTTTTTGTCGATAGTATTAATATTATTCTTTATTAATAATTATTTAATTTTTTCCAAAGATTGAAAAATATTTTGGCCAATAACTAAGATTATTTCTTTTACCAGTGGCAGTCACAAAAACTTTTCAATACATCGGTTAGTAGAAAAACTTCAACCAACAATGTCATCAAAATAATCCTAATTAATGTTAGTCTAAAATATCAATTGAAAAAAAAAGTCGTAATTAATATCAATTGAGTCAAAAATCTATCAACATTAATTATTTTTTTTTTACAAATTTCAGTTAAAAAATAACATTAATAAAAATTAAAAGATATCATCAACATGGATATTTTAAAAATGTAAATTTTTTTAATATTTAAATATATTTATATTTAGTAATAATTAAATTATTTTATTAAAAAATTAAAATCCATTTAAATAAAATACTTGAAAAATGAAATAATTTGAAAATCACAATCATTTAAGTATCTTAAAATTCAAAAAATTTTCTATAAAAACAAGGTTTATTTACTCCTAATATTTTGGGTTCTTAGATGTATTATATAAGGTCGAGAGACACAACATAACTGAAAAAATAACGGTGGATTATATCTCAATTTTTTAAGATTAAAGTAATCTAAGAAGTACTACCAGATACATATAATATACTAATACTAAAATTCACATGAACGCCTATTACAATTCACAAATAGGTTAAATTTACAAGTAAGAAATACATTCTATATTATTTATTCTTATAAGTACTCCGAATCTAACTTGAACATCGTGATACATTTTCAATTACAATTCTCTTTTCAAAACCTAAAACTTACAATTGCAATCATTCGAACGAAAACGTCCCAAAATCAATATAGAACAATAATAGAACCGTAATAGGATAAGAAAAAGATAACATTCTTCCTCGTATAAAAATCCTAAGATCAGGGAGGACAATGTTGCGGGAAACACCTTGTTAAGATTAGTAATTTACTAAAAATATTAAATTTAAAAAAGTTAATAACGAAAATGAAGATTTTTCCTTTAAATTATTGGTATAGAGTAAGTAGTTCCTTCATGTATATATGAATTACACAGAAATTAATAAGCTTAACCTATGAACATTGGTGATGTGTTAATCTGAGGATATTTCTGATTACAATGATTGGAAAGTACATCAAAGGGCAACTGGTTGAGATAATCAGTGATCCCGTCCCTTTCTCCCTTTGTCTCTCTCCCTCTCATAGGTGGTCCAGTCCTTTGAAAGCTTTAAAACTCCCAGTTACATCCAGCTCAATGAGGGCAGACCCCAATACTCCATACACCAAACCAATCACTTTCTAAACAATAATTAGCTTAGTCAAGTGATGTGTATTGTAAATTACATAGATTCTCAAGTGCCAATTAGAGACACAAAGAAGAAAAATAATATATTGTGCATAACTCAAGAAAATTACTTTTATTTTTAATTAGATCATAATCATGCAAATATCAACATCTTTTGTCTTTATTCCATGGGTGGGGTTTTATCAATTTTGGTTGAGAGTGGAAATGAAATTATTTTATTTATGTAACCAACAATGGGGAGAAAACAGAAATTATATAATTTTGATTGTGGTGGAGACCTGGTGTTAATAGGATCTAGAAAGAGTGAGAATCTGATAATAATGATGTTTCCCACCGGTATGGTCATGGACAAAACCTATGTCCCCATAAAGTTTCTTGGGTCACTTCTTGTTATCATCCATGGATACCTCCATACATGTTTACTTCTTATGAATCTTTAGATGTGTGTGGTGGTAACTTCTCCCACACAATAAACGCCATATATATTATTGCTAGCTGTCAGTTTGTAAAAGACATGTCACATTCATAAACAGTTCTCCATGTATAATTTATGAAAAAAAACATAAAAGTGGAATTTCTTCTCTTTAGCATACTTTTTTATTCATGAAACACAAGTAAAAATATAATCTTATACCATTTGTTCGATAGTACAAGTAAAAATATATTTAGTTATATATATATATATATAAATAAAAGTAAATGTAAAATTTATGTTACACACTGATCGTGTGAAGTTGGATTAAATTTCATTTTTTAAAATATATGTTGATTTATAAACAAATCATTTAGAAAAAGCTAGATCTGTAAAAGTTTTCAAATTACAATAACTAAACATATAAATTTGAAATTTAAAGAACTAGATCCAAAAATTTATGTCACTATAATCATATTTATAATCATATTTAGTGTAATCTTTTAAGAAAAGTTCTAAATTGGTGATTGGTAATTCACCGAATGAAATCTAAGTTGGTCTCCATACGATTTGCGACTATTCAACTAAGACATCAGAATTAAAAAAAGGTGGCCTTAAATAGTTCCGAATTAGAATCAAAATCAGGAAAAAGCGAGCCATCCGCAAAATTAGGAAAATCATTAATAAAACCTTTCAAATTTTCGGAAGAAGAATTAAAAAACCTAAAAA
>Ga0099825_1005799_pt1 | contig 15721 bp, 9 predicted proteins | sample SiratroredBW_FD_76838 | JGI IMG/M metagenome (GOLD analysis project Ga0099825, IMG submission 76838) | Root nodule microbial communities of legume samples collected from California, USA - Siratro red BW | ecosystem: Host-associated > Plants > Roots > Nodule | place: USA: California | collected...
ATTTTAAATGACGAATGTCCTAATCTCTGGTGCCAAAGTGCTAGTTGATTTTCCATTCTGACATGACAAGCTTGAGCCTTGCGTACCCCACGATACCAATAGAGCCCATCTTTCTATTCACCTGCTCCAATCAGCGTCCTCGAAGTGCGGTCCTACATAATACACAATTTATCAGTGAATTTTACAACACAATTTTCTTCATCCGTCAATTGAGGTACTGAAAGTAAATTTCATTTTAAGTTGGGAACATAAAGAACATTTTTCAATTCAAGTCCTCCTTCAAGAATCACCATTCCTTGCTTGCAAGCTAGAACACGTTCACCACAGGCAACCCCACAAGGCACCCTTGTATAGTTTCCCTTTCACACAAATTTTCCAGAGTTCCGGTCATATGATTGGATGCCCCATTGTCAATAATCCACAAATCCCAAATGTTTTTACCAGTCATTTTCTCTGAATCGTTTGATTTTTGCTTGTTGATCATATCAACCAGTACCTTCCATTGTTCATTGGTCAAACCTGCCATTTCAAGTTTCTTGTCTTCATTGTTGGCTTGGTTGTTGCTTCCAATAGCGTGTGCTACATTTGCACGTGCTAAATTTCCTTTGTTCCTTATCCCTTGACGTCCTCTGCCATTCCATTTTCCTTCACTTTTTGGTCTATCACCCCACCATTCGGGATATCCGACCAGTTGGAAGCATCCTTTTATATTGTGACCTTTTTTTACCGCAATGAGCGCACGTCATTATTTTTTCTACAGCGTCTCCGCGCCCTTTTTCTTTGTAATTGGCTTGCATCGTGAGACCCACAACCAGCCCTCTCACTCTTTCTTCTTGTACCAGCATTGTGTATACACGATTTAGAGACGGCAATGAGTCTGAGGCCAGAATGTTCGATCTGACTGTGTCGTAACTTGCGTAATCCAATCCCATAAGAAATTGATGAACCTTCTCCTCCTCCCTTCTTTTTTCCAATTGTGCCCCAATCCCACACTTGCATCCACCGCACGTACAAGGTGGAATTTTGTCACTGTTAGCGAGCTCATCCCAAAGAACCTTCAATTTTCCAAAGTAAGTTGCCACTGTCATTCCTTCTTGCTTGCATCTTGACAAATTAGACCTTAGTTGTTAAATTCTAGGTCCATTCACAACCGAGAATCTTTCTTTAATGTCATCCCACAAGTCATGTGCAGTCTTAGCATAAGCAACTGTGGATCGTAATCTTGGTTCAATGGTGTTTAGAATCCAAGAGACGATCATGGACTGCACGGTCCACCAGTGTTCGAGATCGGGTGCCTCATCCTTCGGTTGGATGTGTGTTTCATCGATGAATCCCCATTTCCTCCGGGCACGAAGCGAGACCTTCACTGCTCTTGCCATTCCTCGTAATTTTCACCGCGCAATTGGACTTGCGTGTTAATATTTCCAGGATTTTCACTGGCGTTGAGATCATATGGCGAGTAGCTCTTTTTAGCACCTCCTTCTTCTTGCTCTGGTTTGCTGACATTATTCTTTTCTGGTTCGGCTGCCATGGTTGTGCACCGTTGCCTTTGTTTTGTGGTTGTCGGGTATCAGAACCTGGCTCTGATACCATAAAGAAATATTTTATTCAACTTGATTCATTCCTTCACAGCAACGGTACATATATACACAAAACAGTAGAATCATACAAATTCTTTCCTAACTTAGCATCCTAGAATTAAGCTCTTAATAAAAGACAAAAACGATATTACAGAATATACTCCCAATATACATGAGAGATACTACCCCTTAATATTGATTGTCTCCTGATTATTCTTTCTATCACAAATTGATTGTTTCCGGATTATTCTCTCTATCAGACCTTGATTTTATCTGTTAATACTAATAAAACTGCGAATTTGATAGCAGGATTCTTCAAAGCCTCCATCTTCTTCTGTTGTGGAATATGTTGCTGAAATGTCTATTTATATAGACAAAATATGGTGAATTTTTTATTTAAAAAAACAAAATAATAAATTTTTTTCTTGTATAAACAATGTTCTTTATTATTAAATACGTTCAAAATAAGAAGTGCGTTTCTTTTCTTTGTAAAGTGTGATTGATGTAAATATGAATAAAATATTTGATACATTAAACTCTGTCTATGCTTTACAAAATTTATTCAGGGTTATTAAATAAACATTTATAACTGTAATCATGTTTCCAATACTGTAACGCCCCTGCACCTCGGTTAACATTCCTTTTTCTATACCTCTCTAACTCTCAAAATCTCTCTTTTTTTTCTCTCTCTATATATCTCGTATATCTGATTGCACTTTGTACTAATTGAGAAACCTATCTCGTTTATCTAATTGCACTTTGTACTAATTGAGAAACCAAGAAACATTTCTATCCCATCATAACTTCAAATAGAATAAGTACTAATTTACTATATCTTGTTCTATATTTTTCTTTAATTTTTATCATCAATCTTTGTAGGAACACTTGGGAACAATAGTAGAAAAAACATACACATGATAGCATATCACCACGGTTAAGAGGAAACCGCATTAAAAAAATGTGGTAGCATTTTTGAAATTAAGTGCAACGATATCACTGCGGTTGTCTACAACAACTGCAGTCGTATTCCCCACAAGGCACACAAATATTTAAAAATTAAAAATTACATGAGATACCACTACGGTTGGTGCCAGAACCGCGATAGTAAGACACACAAATAATTTAAAAAAGAAATGTTGCAGGAGATACCACCGCGGTTGTTTCCAGAACAGCAATGGTAAGACATAGAAATAATATACTCTCGTGAACCATTCTTTCATCTTCTTCTTGTTCTTCCTCTTTGTCGTCGTTTTTTCGAACCCTAAATTTCTCCATCACCATGCTTTCACCATAGTTTCCTTTGCTCACTCTTTCAAAGCCTCCTCCACCTTTTTCTCTTCCACCATTACGCATTTTCCGCCTTCTCCTCACTCCTTCCTTCACGATCTTCACTTCGATCCTCCTCGCTTTTCGTCGCTACACCAATCGCTCCCCAATCCTTTCATTTTCGCAGCTCACCGGATTGATCTGTGAGGTTTCTTTGCTTTTTATTTTCTGCGGAGTTTCGAATATCTGTTTTTTTATTTTAATTTGTAATCTTTTTACCCTGATAGTCCTAGCCTCAAAGAAAGTCTCTTTGTAATTTTGTTATTGCTTTGCATACGCTTTTAAGAACTTTATACAAACATAGATACTGTTAAGATATTATAATTAGAGAAACAAATAAGTAGAATATTAGAGATAATCAAGAGAATATAAGATAATATTAGTAAGAATATAAGAGAGATAATCAAGGGAGTATCAAAGAAACAAATGAGTAGAATATCATAGATAATCATGGGAATATAAGAGAATATTATAGATAATCAAGGGAGTATCAGAGAATATTAGTAAAATATCAGTGAAATATGTATTTATTTATAATGATTTCTATATTTAGTTTTCTAGATTTCTATATTAAGTGAGCTATTGTAAACAAAGAAAAGTACGTTCAAGAAAAACTTTCTTTCATGTTATCATATTCTTTGTTCATTTTTGTTTATAGTTATCATATCCTTGTTTAACATTTCTTAACCCTCGATACCATCGTAAGAGATACAACAATGGTAAGGTTGTGATTACTAACTTATTGAGACACACACGACCAACAGATGAGAAATTTCTTCCCTTTCATCTTGCGAGTTAACGATGATTTTACCTATAACTTCTTTTTAGAAAAATTTTCCCTTGAGTTCCCTCATATTGTGATTCCTAGATATTTAGAAGGAAATTTCATGTAAATGCAGTTTAAAACGAGGGATTATTGATACAAAGTCTCATTAGTAATCCCAATAGCTCCTATCTGACTTTTATAAAAGTGAAACCAAGACCAGATACTAATTTAAAGCTTCTGAAGATGTTTTTATAACCATTATATTTTGCTGCTAAGGTTTGCATATGAATATATCAAATTTCAATCTACAAAATAGTAGACTCTTTCATAATCAACCTTTATTATTGTCTCACTTTTTCTTTTTGTCTTAGTTTCATCCACCATGAATTTACTTTCAAGATACTATAAAGTAAGTCTCTACCTCTAAAAACGCATATTCGATACAATCTGTAATTTTTGGAAGTATTAATTTAATCCTATTAACCAACACTTTAGACATTACCTTATATATGGTTCCTACCATCGATCTACATTTGTTGAAGCTCAAAATATTTTCATTTCCTTCTTAGGCACTAAGGTTATGACTGATGTATTACAACCTTAAGGAATACAACTTATCTTCTGAAAATGTTTGACAACCTGCAAAATATCACTTTTTATAATTCTCCAGTTTTGTTTAATAAAATTGAAATTGTATTCATTTGACTTGGGACAAATTCAACTTCACACGATCTTTTAGTTGCTTCACAACACTGCAAGACAAGTTGCCTTGTCAATTAGCATAACAAGTTCGAACATATGGTTAGATATATTTTTTCTGCATAATGTTGTCGTACATCATCAATGATGGGAAACTATAGAGGAGGTGTTGTGTAATGTTGAAGAGTAAACATAATAAATTGTATAATTATTTTTGTAAAATGTCTAAAAGTCTAAGCATTTGTTAGAGTACTTTTTAGAGTGGAAAGGATTATATTTTTTATTCTTCGTTTATTTTTTATTTTGTAAAGAGTTGTAACACTCCTAAAATATTTCTATTAATTTAATTTTTCAATATTAAAAAGTAAACGTGAATCCTTAATAACACTTTTAATTTTCTTTAAGACAATGTCGAAATACTATAAGTTTTTTGTTTTCCTAAGATTATAGTGAAGTTCAAACTTGTACTAAGTCATACGCAAATGTGTAAACGGATTGCAACACCCGAATATTCCCATATTTATTTATTTTTTATTATTTATATAAAAACACAATCATTACAAAAAATACTAGTTTTAGCGTAGGTCAAAAACCCACACAAAGATAAAAAAGCCCATGCTATTTAGTCGGTAAACTGTGAGACAGGCAATGGACGCTAAAACTTTGGAAACAATTTCAAATAAGCGTGGGTCATGAACTGGATGCAAATAGCGGCGGCTCTGTGTGGTTTTGACTCATGCAAAAATAGAAGAAGCTTGCGGAGACCAAACCCACGCTCATAATAAAAAATAAAAAATTATAAAAAATCTTATTATTATTATCACTATTTATACTATTTTTATTACCCACCATTAACCTTTTATTCAAGTTTTAGAGAAAATGCAACAGGAGAGACTCAAACCTAGAACCTCTCAGCACCTGGACAGAATCGTTAACCATCAAACTAGAAGAATTTTTCTATCATGTTACGATTATTATTATACTTAGTAATTCAATATACATTATTTTACATTATGCATAATTAATTTTTTTTACATTATGCGTGGGTCTAGCTACGCATAATGCATTTATTTTCTACTTAATTTTCTTTTCATTGTGTGTGGGTCTAGCCGACACATATTTTATTTATTTATTTTATTTTTTTTTTTCACTTTCTATGTGGGTCTAGCCCATGCATACTCCATTTTTTTTTCATTATTCGTGAGTCCAGCTCATCATACTTTGCCGCCACTCTATTCTCTTTTATATTTTTATATTTTTTTACGAGTTGCATGGGTGTAGCCCACGTAAACTAAATTTATTTTTTATTTAAAATTTCTTTTTCCCATATGCATGGGTTTCTGTATAGTAGAGTGAGTTTGACCCACGCTTCTTCTGTGGGTCACACAACCCACGCATCTTTTAGTAGCTAATTGCTTATTTTTTTAGTAAACTAACAACTTTATTTTACAAAAGATTGACCATCATAAATAATGTTCAAATCTGAAGTATAACATTACCACTTGCCATAATTGAATAAAAATTTAAATTAACTAATAAAAATATTATTTTTACTTTTAGCAATCTTATAAGAGTCACAGGAGTTCTACACACATTATAAACTTAAAAGGATCTTAATCCCATATTTTTTTTTTGAAATATGTTAACAATACATAAACTTATAAAATTTAAGACTCTAAATTTTAAATAAAATATGAAATTATAAGAATAAAATAATATTTTATGTAAATAATTAAATAAAATATTTTCTGGAGTATAGTTTCTATAACACTCTTGTATGAGAGTAGAAATGATAAAAAAAGTCTTAAAAGTAATGTGATACAGTAAAATTAGTAAAAGAATAAATTAAAATTTCATAAAATAAACTTTACGATGAGTATCTTAAATGCAAAAATGATAAGTTACTAGTAAATTTAAGATATAAGTTTTTTTATAACTTCTCTGTGTTAACATAAGAATAAATATAAAAAATGTGACCTTATTTAAAACTCCAGTTTATAAAAATAAAAAAGAAATTGTTATATATTTCTCTCAATAAGTAAATAAAATATTCATTAGACTGAAAAACATAAAATGTTATAATTCCAATAATAAAAACGATACGTTACAAGTCTAACAAACTCATATTTACATTGAATGTCTAATTAATAAAAAACTATATAATATTACAATTATATTTAATGTACAGTCAATAAAAGTATAATCAAAGCATGAGTTAACAGTTACCAATTCAGAAATATATTTATTTTTGTCTATTTAGTGAAACTGTTTTCCACTATTTGAGTATATATAGACAACCACTTGTGATTGAATAACAAGTTCAAATAAGGAATATGGAGTCTTCTAAATATTTCATTGTTAATGTGATATTTTTGTTAGCTCTTTTCGTCATGACTTCAGGTTAGAAATAAATTATTTTATTTTATATTAAATATTTTGATTTCTTGTTATGAAACCAAATCTTTTACATGATTAATGGGATTAGGTTAATGTTTTATTTGAAAATTTCACTTGTCATTGTGAATAATATTTTTGTGATACAGATTTGTGTATGAAGAAGACAGAAGCAAGAGGAATCATTTATCGAGAACCATGTGATAATGATAAGCAGTGCCAAATTGGGTGTCGTAATCCAAATTGCGGTTGTTCAGCAGTATGCATGGATCATGTTTGTCAGTGTCCACATGAATTTTTTACCTCTGCTGATATTGTCAAAACACCACACAAAGCACCATCACCACATTACACAAAGCCACCACACCATGCCATGCTACCATACCATTCTCGCCACCCACCAAAACATCAAGCACCACCACCACACCATGCAATATCACATTCCTCATATTGAGTCATCTTGAGATACAATTCATCAACTTTATCTTCATATGTATTCTTAGTTCTTAATAAAATATGATTGTTGCATGTCTAATTCTATTCTGATATTATATCAGATAATTTGCCTATATTAAAATGATTAATATAGATAAATTTCAACTAAAAACTTTGAAGAGGAAATAATAAAATTAGATTTACATATAAAATAAAATCAATTTAACTTAATTAGATGTCCATTAGAAATAAGATTTGAAAGACTTAAGATCAAATTATTCACTTGAATGCTCTTGATCTGTCATCATTTGCTCAACTTTTCTTCAAGTGTCCGCTTCTTGACATGTTTTGCCATAAGTTCACTATTTAATTTTTGAATAGTCTTATGAACCTTTTTCTCAATACACCAAGCACATACACATTTTATTTTTTTATTTTCAACCTCACAAGTCTTATCATTGACCTATTATTTAGTCTTTAATTTTTTTGTTCTCGTTACAATCTTCCAAGTAATTGGTTTTCGTTCAAACTACTTAGTCTATATAAATTTAATAAAAATATAAGAATAAATGTTTAAGCTCTCAAGCGATGACCTATTTGTGATGATTAAAATTGGTGACTAAATCACTTTTTTTCTTATAATTAATCATCATTGATAAAGAGTAACTCAAGATTAAAAAACCCACAAACATTTAGAGACCGAAGTAACACTCGACTAACAACAAAATTAGAAACATAATTTACTAGCACGAAAAAATATACTACAAATTTAACGATGAAATTTAGAGACATAAATATGGGTACATATGTTATAATTCAATCTTGATCTAATATATAACAGTTTAAACCCTTGATTCTGACAGCACAATTGTGAATCCAAATAACAAGTTTGCAATATAGGATCTATCAAATTAACCCTAACAAAATATCAAACCTTAGAAACTTGATTTCTTCATTCTACAGAGCAATATATGCAGACTTTACAGAGTAGCTTCCTCATTCCTATTCCATCCATTCCCATGTATCTTTATACTTTGATATCCTATATTGGCCCATTGTTGTCGACATAAACTATTGTTCCTAGACTTCCTCCCAGGTAAATCTGTTTTACACCTAGGTCAAATGCCATTCCTTCCCATCTCCTTAACTCCGTTATAGTTTTATCTCTTCAATTTGAAATAGCATACAGTCTAAAAAACATATTACTTAGTTTTATCATTAGTAACCCACTTTTTAATACGAAATTTAATGTTTATGTTATCACATATTGACCACTTCACCCTATTTCCAAACCAATTTTCCAGGTTACCTTCTCTAAAAACTAGACACAAATCTTTCCACCACCATAACTAGTTTTCATATATAGTGTCCCTCTTTAGATCTCTCCATGAATCATACATAGATTCTAACACCTCCTTCCATAATCTTTGGCTTTCCATACCTATTATCTATTTCCATTTAACTAATAGGCTATACTGAACTTTTTTACATCTTTTTATTTCCAGACCACCTTCGTCCTTTGATTTACGCATATTTTCCAATTTGAGCCATACTATCTTTTTACCCTCATAGTCCCAGCACTAAAGAAAATCTCTTTATAATTTTCTTATTACTTTGCATACACTTTTAAAGACTTTATAAAACCTCATAGTTCCAGCCCTAAAGAAAATCTCTTTATAATTTTCTTATTACTTTGCCTACACTTTTAAAGACTTTATAAAAAGATAATTTTCTTATTACTTTTCATACACTTTTAAAGACTTTATAAAAAGATAGATAGAACTATGGTGGAATTGTGATTACTAACTTATTGAGACACACGACTAAGAGATGATAAATTTCTTCCCTTTCATCTTTAGAGTCTACTCATGATTTTACCTACCACTTCTTTCCAAAATTTTCTTCCCTTGTGTTGCTTCTTATTGTTATTCCTAAATATTTAGAAGAAAGTTGCATGTAAATACAATTTAAAACGAGGGAGTGTTGATACAAAGACTCATTAGTAATCCAAATAGCTCCTATCTAACTTTTGTGTAAGCAAGCTGGTTTAGAAAGTTATATGGAAAGATCCAAGGGTAGAAGAATCTGACAGAGACTGATTTGGAGTGCATGTTATTCAACAAAACACCACAATGGAGTGGAACAAAGGAACTGAAGGTTCTGAGAGTGAACACGATTTTTTTTGTTGGTGCTATGTTTTTCAACTGATCTGGAGTCTAGGATGCATGAAAAACACAACATAGACTTCAATTTTGGTACTACTGATGATTAGGAAAATTAAAGATTACAATTCACTAAAGGAGAGACATGTTATGCCAGGCACCTCGGGAGACAGTTTCCATTTCACACGATCTTTTTGTTGCTTCACTGGATTAGATAGATTTTTTCTGCATAATAAAGGTTGTCATAGTACTAAGTCAAAGATTGTTCTCAAAACACATCATTGTATTGATGGGAAACTATAGAGGACGTGTTGTTAATGTTGAAGACTAAACATAATAAATTGCATCATTGTATTTGTAAAATATCTAAGCTTTTGTTACAGTGAGATGGATTATACTTTTCGCAAGGACAACATGGGTCCTTAAGAACATTTTTATTCGTTTTAAGACAACATCGAAGGCACGTGAGTTTTTGTGTTTTTTCAAGATTTATTGATAGTCCAAACTTGTACTAAGTCATACACAAAGGTGTAAAAGGAGTTGTAACATCCCAAATATTTCTATATTTATTCATTATTTATTATTAATATAAAAAAACATAACTAACAACTTTATTTTACAAAATATTAACCATCACACCATGCAACACCACCTTTCTCAAACTAAGTGATCTTCGAATGTGATTCATCAACTTTTTCTTCGTATATATTCTTAGTTTTTAATAAAATATAATTGTTGCATGTCTCATTGCGTTCCTATATTATATCATAGTTCATAGTTTTTCTAGATCAAAATGATTTATAAAGATAAATTTCAACTAAGAACTTTTGTGGAAATAATAAAATTATATTTATACAAATTAAAACTAATTTAACTTAATTTCTATAAAAAATATATTTTTTTAAAAACTTTCAAATTTTGACTTCCAACTTATCTATAAAATTAATTTTAATTTAGGATGAATATTTATTTTAATTATTTAACAAAAACTCGTACTATCTTGATTAATTTTAATTTTCAAATGAGAAGGAGTTTAATCATTACAAGAAAAAACTATTCAGAGACCAATTTTTAGCTACCAAATAAAATTGTCACTAATTATGACCAAAATAATCACCAAATTAGGTTTTGGTTGCTAAATAACTACAAAATAAAAGTAATAATTGAATTTAGTTACCAATTAAGTCATGATAATTGATATATAACATTATCTAGCAAGGTTTTAGCCACTTGTTGTTTCATGAGCAAATTAAAAGAATTCCAGTGTTGATGGTCTAACACTATCATCTAACACCAAAGAGATGATAGTGTAGATAAGGAAAAGTTAAACTGAAGTTGTCTCCCAATGAATCCAATAGTAAATTTAGACAATCAATATTCAAAATTTGTTTGCAATAAAGAAAGTTAGTAATAACAATAAATTAAAGAGGGGGTTTTGAGATTGTTGTGCAGGAAATTAAAATAGATGAATTAAAAATAATAAAGCAAATATGTTGACTCTTAAGTTCTTTACAACAAATTCTTCCTTAGTTTTCTTAAAATTATTATTCTTTAATTCTCTTGACATAGTTAAACTCAATCAAACAAGCGTCAATCAAATTCAACAGAATCTTACTAGCAAAACAGGCGTTTACTAATATATTCAATATTTCACCCCGTCTCCAAGTATATACTCAGTGAAATGTATATCTTTTATCTTTTGACTAAGCGTATAAGAAATTGAAAGACTAAGCGAATTAACCAAGAACTCTAATTAAAGGAAAACCAATTGAATTCTCAACAAGAGTTCAAAAATAAATAATTTTCAAAAAACATAGAATTCAAAAAAACCAATAATATAGAACAATTGTTACAGAGAATGTAAAGAACAAAACTTTATTAAACAGAAACTTTAGAATTCATGATGAAATCATAAGAGAATCAACCCAAAGGAGTTTAGTCTTCCATGAGGATGACTAAAATACAAAATGTTAGCACCAGTGAGTTGCTGTGAAGATTTGATGAAGCCAACCATGTGAAGAAGTTCAAGACTATGTGATTATATGTGGACTGAAGATTTCATGAAGATTGAAAGGCTCGGTCTAAAACTTAGGATTGTGTGTTGTGAGGCAAGTTTGATTCGATTCAGCATTATAAGCATTCTCAATCAAGGATAAGCTCCATGTTTTCAAATATGACTTAACTAAGGTTTTGAGAAATTACTAAAATGGATTTTGAGTTTTGAACAATTGTATTAACTAACTAGAGAAAAACAATCGACTATTTGACAAAACAGACGACTAAATTTTTAAATGACAGTTGTTTATAAATAGTTGGCTCGAAATTTTTGGAACATAACGAAATCATTCTGAATCATTTTCAGACCAGTGCTATGAGTTTTCCAAGAGAGAGAAAAAACGCCTCAATAGTTTTTGTGATCAAGATCATTCGAAAAGCTCTTCAAGAATTGTTTTCTCAATACTGCTGGAGCTTTGAATTGACTGTTGTTGCTATATTATTGATCTGATCATACTGAATAAGCCTTCTATACTCTTTCTTCATTACTTTTGTAATCTGTTGTATAGAAGTGCTTGTTTTGTTGAGTCTATGATAATTCTTTCATTGTACTAGATTCTATTCTGGTGTGAGTTACCTGGGTTGATAATTCTGTTTGTACAATGGGTTCTGTATAGGTTGTAACTTGCTAAGGGGATTAGTAAGAGGTTTTCTGGGTTATACAGTAGATTCTGTATAGTTCTTGATTTGTTGTAGGTTTCAGCTGATTGTTTTATGCGGGGAGCAGTGTATTCTTGCGGGTAGCAAGTGGTTGAATTTATGTAAACTGATATGGTTTGATCTTTTTATAGTGGAAATCCTTACTGTGAAGTAAGGGACTGGACATAGCCCTTGTGGAAGGGTGAACCAGGATAATTTGTTGTGTCTTGCTCTCTCTTGACTGTTCTTGATAAATCTTGATGCTTTTCTTGATTTTTCATAATCTGTTAAACCTTGTTAATTGAATATTTCCTCAACTTTTTGAAAACATTTTAAGTAACTTTTGAAAACATATATTCTGTTTAAACACAGTCTATTCTTGACATTTCTGAATCTGATCAATAACTAGTATATTAGTTTTCTGTAAATGTGCAGTATTCGCAACTTACTAGGTTCACTGTTCATCAGTCAGTTTTTCCAGGAAAGTTAATTTGTCACGATTATTGGTTAAAAACATATTTCATACATTAAACATAATTTGTGTTGTTTTATAAAAGATTTTTTAATCTGTAATTCATTTCAAACTTGAATTTGATCTAATTCTTTGAGTTCTTGAAATAATCTTTAAGAACTGTTTTTACTGTACACTGTGTTTTCAAAAACTATTTTTTGTTTTTAGTTTGTTGTGTTTGATTGACTGATATTGTACCAGAACTGTTTCTTTTGAACCTTTGTTGTTTGCTTTACATATTATGTTGAATAGTTTTCAATAAAAAATAATTCATTCTTCACATTAAATAGAATCATTTGCGAAAATTTTCAAGAGTTCAATTCATCCCCCCTTTTGAACTTGCCCAAAAAACATATTTTACACAAAAATAAAATAAAACTAGAGTTTATGTTATGCAGCAGCTTTAAAATGATATCACATGGACGATCTAAACAAGGCATATAGAACCTTAGTGTAAACAATGAATTATAGAGAACAATTGTTGTTAAGCACTTTTGTGCAGCAAGGTGTACTATGCAGGGGTCAGGTGGGCGAATGTAGTAAGAATGGAGAAGGTTCCATGAATAGATGGTTAGGTATGAATAGAATTTTTGGGTGAGTCACTCGTATGATGTATACAATCTAATGGGGTTGTCTCGTAAGGGAACGTCTAAGGGTGTAAAATGGTGTACTTGTTGGTTGGTAATGATGAAATTTGAACATTTAAAGTTATACTCAGGTGGAGATGAAGTTGGTGCAAGTTGACTAGGATGGTGGTGAAAGGGTTGACTATAAGGTCTAGTTGTTGTAGGCGGTCTAAGTGTGGTTGGTAATGGAATGGGTATTACCTCAGGAGGCGGTGGTGGTTGGGTAGGAGGGCGTCTACGAAAGCTTGGATATGTAAAAATGGTGTCGTGTTCTAACGAGCTATCATTTTCTACATGAACAACTAACAATGATTTATCGTTCTGCGCTGAATTTTGCTACATATTAGAGACTCACGTAGTGTTATCAGGAATCACTATGATGAAATTTGTACATTCTAGTTCAAGTAACTCTGCCGATATATCCATATCAGATTGTATCACAATCTGCATAATCAGTGGCTAGAAATTGATTGATATCAGCACATGTGCTACATACAGATGAATCACAACACAAATCACAAGTGTAGTCAGTGCTAGAATCAATTAAAGTAGGGATTCATATTAGTTCCAACTCTTTCAGTGCTATTATTATCATTGTTATTTTATTTTAATTAAAATAAATTTTTATGTCTTAATTTTTTCATTATAGTTTTGTTAATTATTATTATTAATTTTTTTTGTTAATTGTTAAAGTAACAAGTGCTAAATAATTAAAAAATTATTTGTTAATTATTATTATTATTATTAATCTTTTTTTTAATTATTATTATGTGATTATTATTATTATTATTTATTTTGTTAATTGTTAAACTTAACAATGGTAGTATCAAATAGTTAAAAAATGATTGCAGAGAGAAAAACGATTTTAATTAATGTCATTAATTGAAATCGTCAGTATGTCACTCTTATTTTGACTAGTTTGAAATCATGCCTATCTATCTGGCAGAATTTGCCCATTTTGGTAAATAATATTTTTTTATCCATTTTGGAAATTAATATGAGAAAATACACTGAAATGGAAAAAAACCGTGAAATGAGCAACATGATATGAATAAAAAAATATAATCTTATTTAAACTCTACATTATAGAAATAAAAAATATTGTTTTATATATTTCTTTTCAATAATTAAATAAAATAATGATTAGAGTGAAAAAAATTAAATGTTATAATTCCAATGATAAAGATGCGTTACGAGTCTAAGAAAGTCATAAAGTCATATTCAACGTATAATTAATAAAATTATATAATATTACAATTACATTTAATGTGCAATTAATAAAATAGGTTCAAAGCAAGAGTTAATAATTATTAATTAAGAAATATATTTATTATTTTTGTAATAAAAAATATTTTTTTATATATTTCTTTTCAGTAATTAAATAAAATATTGATTAGAGTGAAAAAAATTAAATGTTATAATTCCAATGATAAACATGCGTTACGAGTCTAAGAAAGTCATATTTAACGTATAATTAATAAAATTATATAATATTACAATTACATTTAATGTGCAATTAATAAAATAGGTTCAAAGCAAGAGTTAATAATTATTAATTAAGAAATATATTTATTATTTTTGTTTGTTTAGTGGAATTGCTTTATGAGAATTTAGTATATATAAGGGATGAATAATTGTGATTCAATATCATATTTTGAGTAAGATGGGGTTTTCAAGATATTTTATTGTTAATGTTACATTTTTATTAGTCTTTGTCATCATGACTTCAGGTTAAAAAGGACTTACTTTATTTTATATTAAATATCTTGATTCATAGTTATGAAACTAAATCTTTTATATAATTGTGAGAGATTAGGATTAATGTTTTATTTGAGAATTTCACTTATAATTGTTAATAACATTTTTGCATGTGTAGATTTGTGCATGACGAAGACACAAGCAAGGGGAATCATTTATCGAGAACCATGTGATAATGATAAGCAGTGCCAAGTTGGTTGCCGTAATCCAAATTGCGGTTGTTCAGTAGTATGCATGAATCATGTTTGTCAGTGTCCACATGAAATTTTAACCTTTGCCAATACTGTCAAACCACCACGTCAAGCACCATCACCACATCACACCAAGCCACCACATCCACACCATCCTCACCACCCACCAAAATATCAAGCACCACCACCACACCATAAAACATCAAATTGAGTCATCTTTAGATTTATCAACTTTGTCTTCATATGTATTCTTAGTTCGTAATAAAATATGATTATTGCATGTCTAATCGTGTTCTTATATCATAGCTCATTTTTTTTATATTAGAATAATTGATATTGAAATAATAAAATTAGATTTATATATAAAATAAAATCAATTTAAATTAATTTCCGTAAAAAAAATTATAATTTTCTTAAAACTATGAAATTTTTACTACCAACATATCAATAACTTAATTTTAATTTACGTATGAATATTTTCTTTAATTATTTGAAAAAACACTCCTATTACGTTTAATTTTTAATTTTCAAATCAAAAGGATTTTAATGTTGCGATAATTATTTAAAAAAATAAAAAAA
>Ga0099825_1005800_pt1 | contig 15721 bp, 7 predicted proteins | sample SiratroredBW_FD_76838 | JGI IMG/M metagenome (GOLD analysis project Ga0099825, IMG submission 76838) | Root nodule microbial communities of legume samples collected from California, USA - Siratro red BW | ecosystem: Host-associated > Plants > Roots > Nodule | place: USA: California | collected...
TATATATATATATATATATATATATATATATATATATATATATATATATATATATATATATATATATATATATATATATATATATAAATTAGTTTTTAACAACTAGTCAAAAAAATCTTTTTCAACCATCCCTTGTCAATAGCTAGTTTCATTAACGGAAAATTTTTTTAGTCTATCATTGTTTATTAAGTTTTAAAAACTATTTAAAAGAGATTAGAAATAATTATAAATAACATTATATTTCAATATAAATTATAATATATTTGTTTACAAAAAATTTTAGCTACAATCCAGGTTATATATTAAAAGTATGTATTTATTACAAATTTTAATATTAAAATACATATTTTATTTCTATATTTGTTTAAAAAAATCAACTACACATATATAATAATGAAAATAGAGAGAAAAAAAAATTGCTTTTGGCTGCTAAGTATGAAGGCTTTGATTGTGATTTATGCAGGATAAAATGAAGGCTAACTAACTAAGTATGAACGAAATTGATGGTAATTTATGCATACCAGGCATGTAGCTTTGATTGTGGTATCTTTGTCGCGACCGTCAAACTCTTCACCCTCCTCAACAAGCCCAAGAAGCACGTCCATGAAGTCCTGCTTAGATAAATCACAACTCCTGTTTTGTCTGTGTTCTTCCAGCCAAACCTGTGCAAACCCATCTAACTCTTTCATCGTCTTCTTCATTTTTTCTTTCTGCTCCATCCAAATCCAACCATCTCAAATATGGCAGCGCATCAGACACAGTGAATGACCCAGCAAGATCAGTAAACTCCCTCAGTGTCTTTCGGATCCGTTCATTCTCACTACTATCGTTGTCACCAACAAAACGTTTTCCTACTATCGCTCTGAACACGATGTTTAACGTTATGTCGCCCAACCATCTCTTCATCTCAGTTATCACCTTTTCGGAGCCATTATGTTCCTTCTTTTGCCAAATATCGTAACTCTCTTTCATTGCTAGCTTCACCTCTGATTCCATCACGTGCTTCTGCATGTCCACCCTTTGCGTGGAGAGGAGCTCCTGCATGAGAATCTTACGCATGTGACGCCAATAAGAACCGTAGGGGCTGAACCCTACCATGGAAAAGTTGCAGCCCAACACTTCAAGGGCTAACATTTTAGGACGGTTCGCAAACGCTCTGTCGTTGACGGTAAAGCACTGTTTGGCCATTTCCCAGTTGCTCACAACAAGGGTTTTGGAAACGCCAAGACGCAAGGTGAAGATGGGGCCATATTTTTCCGCCATGTTTCCCAACGTGATGTGAGGTGCTTTTGACGCACTCAAGAGGCGAAGATGCCCAATCAATGGCCATGCACCACTTGCTTCTGGTGGGGCTTCTCTAGTTTCACCTGTGGGGGTTCTGCGCCTTCTCAACATGGACAGAAATAAGAGGAGGCCGAAGAAAATGGTACATAACCCTGTTGATAGAGAGAATGGATTTTCCATGTCCATGGTGATGGAGGATGTTCTTGTTTCCTATGGTTGATTATGGGGATATGATATGAAAGGATTCTTGATATCTATATAGATAACATAAGCAAGGATATATAAGTACTTTGACAGTTTTAATTTTTCATACCATTTACTATTATTTTATTTCAAAATTTTATGTGTATTTATTATTATTATTTGAGCGTGATATTTTATTATTCAAACTTAATAGTCATACGATTGTTTAAGAAAACCCGTTTCTCAAAATGTTAATTTTTATTTATTATTCTATTTTAATATTTACGAAATTATAATTTATTTTTAAAATTTGATATTGAAGAAAAGAAGATAAAAATTTGAAATTTTTATGTTGAAAATTTAATAATATTATAAAACATAAATTTTATATTTAGTAAATATAAAACAGTAATAAATATAAATTTTTATTTAAAAAATAAAGACAAGTTATCAGTCCACTCTGTCAGCACAGGCCATTGACTCGTCCCTGCCCCGTCCTTGACACTCACAGCCATGCATGTGATGAAGTTATAATATGACAAAGATGGCCCCACAAAAGTTAGAAACACAAGAAGAATTGTGTTATATTGGCTTTTTACTTTCATTAGTGACGCTGATAGGAAATAGCCGTCACACAGATATCTTTTAAATTATACTCTTCTTTTTAATTGGAGATATCAGATAAGGTAGGATGACATTTTGAAAATCTTCATGATTTTTTTATTCTTATAATTATTAATCACTTTATTATATGTTTGATTTTCTTTTAAATTTTTCATTTTGATGGTCATTACATAGATCATCTTCGGACAAAAGGACGAAAAAACTTTTTTTCAAGTAGTGTAAGTTACCTTGATAGTAGTTTTTGTACCATAAACAAAAAATGCAATTAAACTTTAAATTTCGACAAATAAAAGTAAAAACAATCCAAAATTAAAAAGACATTTACGTCTTTAAATTTAACAGCTCATGTTAGTTTGTTTCTTTTTAAGTGAGAAAATATTTAATCTGAAATTGGGAAATTAAACAAACACATAAAGTAACATGAACGTGTTTATTTTATTAAGAAGAATATTTAAAAAAAAACACACACAATATAACTAACTCAATACTCCTAGATTAATTTGGTGATCTAATAAGTGAATGAAAAATTTATTATGTAATTTAAACATGGGATTAAGTAAAAGAAAATGTATTACCTTCCTTATTAGCAAGATATTTTATTTAGATTATTTTATAATCTTTGACATCGGATTGATGATAGATGGGGAGGATGAAACATATTTTAGATTGATTATATAAAATATATAAATATTACAATAATTTTAAATATTGATCGTTATAAAAGTGATAGAGAAAAGTTAAATAAAGAAATTGAATTGGAAACCTCTTATATTAATATAATGAATTGATATAATATTCACCATTAGGTTGTATAACAATTCTCAAACATCTATTAATAAAATCAATATAATATGTATATTATTAGATCAATTCGTACTTTAATAGGTGTAGAGTCGATGATATTACATGAGTTGATATAATATGGTTTGCCTTTTTAAAACAGTATTTAACCTATAATTGTAAATAATACACATACTAAATTTTGAAGAAAATAAAATTTTTGTATTTATCTAAATTTACTAATAACAAAACTTGTTCAAAAATAAAGTTAAGGACATGAACACTTTATTGTAAGCATTAAAACATAACTAACTATAATTATTAATCAAAACTAAACTAACTAAATCCAAAGAAAATGTATAAATAGTACACATAATTATAAATCATAAAAATTACTAATTTTTAATTTCTAAAAAGTATTTTATCTATTATTAACAAATTTCTTCAACTAATGACTTATTATATATATGCAAAAGTTAAAATAAGAATTGACTTTAATCTTCATAATAGAATATATGAAACCTCTATTTCATGTTTTCATAATATTTAAAGTGTTCTTGTTTTAATAGTTATTCTCGTTCTTGTGTTCTTGTTTTAATAGTTATTTCCAGTAATCTATTATATAAACACATACAGTTTATATCGAGTGCATGATATAATAGTTACATTTAAACAAATTTTCTTGCCTATTACACTAATATACCAAATTTAATAAAATTAATTTATTGTTTTGTGACAAAAAGATAGAAGAATCAAGTCAGCATCAAATTGTTACACTTAAGTGACACTCTAAGTACAAGGTATAATTTTCTATTTAGTGATAAACAATTGACACAATATTTAGTATAGACTCAAGATTATCCATTAAAGCAATTGTTGTTTATTTCAAACTTTCTAACTATATTATGTTTAAGCACTCTTATCTCCATTAGCTATCACTATCTTAGTAATTAAATAATAATTTTATTTTCTAAAAATGATTTGTTTTCACCGTACACTAAGAATTTATACATTTAAAGAAGACAACCAACTTTAATATTTTCTTTTGAGGTTTTTTGACATTGTTTTAGTAATTCTTCATTCTTCACTGATAGTAGTTTCGTTTACCTTAAATAACTCATTTTCTTTTATTTTAGCTTTAATTCTAATAACGAATCATTCTTTAATTTTTTTTTAGTGATATAATTTGGTGTCCTCATAAAAGAGAATAAATGACAACAAAGAAACTTCATTTGAAGAAAATTTCTTAACCATATAAAAGAAAAAAAAAGTTGAGCAAAAGGGATAAAGAAGGAAGAGAAAGAAGTGAAAAAAACTTATTACAACAACATATACATTATAGGGCAAATTTAATAAATTTAAGGATGTTTATTATGATGTGATTCATAGTAAAGTATCTCCTTGTCAACCTTAATATTTATACTAAAAATACTTATTATTTATTTGGTAAAAATGAAAAAATAAATAAAAAGAAAGTAAAAGAAAAGAAACAAAGAAAAAAAATAATGACAAGATAGATTATTTTATTAAAAGAAATGATAATTTTATTTGTTAATAATTTTTATTTATTAATATCAATATTAATAATATTTTTATATTATTCACTTTTAATACTATAATTATAAAATTAACTAAAATAAAGTAAAACATTCATAATTTATGTTGATATGATACCCCAAATTACCTATCACTTATTTGTTATTTTTTTACTTTCTTACTCCCTTTAGCAACATTACTGATTATGTTTTCGAAAATGAACTTAAAATATAACATTAGTGAATATTATAGTATATGCTAATATCGAAGCTTGTGGTATATCAGACTATATTGTGAACGAAAAGATTATACTTGAAAGTCGTCAATTTATTCTCTTTCGAGGATAAATGTATCCTCGAACTTCCGTCCAAGAAAATGATTCAATTTAACCCTTTTGATAAAAGATCAACAGCTCAGTGCAACACCAATTGACTTTTCTACATTGAAGTAGTGAATTTCACTGTCAGTGAAGTTGAATATGAAATATAGTAAGTCATATGTAACTATTCTCAATATGCACGGAATTATTCTTCAGAAGATGACAAAAGAGATCATAAATTAGATATTTTATAGATTTTTCTTACACAATTATATTCTCAATCACAATCAGATTTATATCAATTATATTCAGTTTTTTATTTACCTAATATTTTCTATAATTTTTTATTTTCTGCTATATCAATTTTACTTATGTATGTATATTTGCGCTGTTCACAAATATAAAATTATATGGTCAACATTATAATATTTTGTTTTTCTAGGATTCGTTTTCTTATTTTCTTCCAATATGATTTAGTGTATTTATACTTATTTTGTTGTAGTATTAAGGGTTTATTTATTTATTTACCACCGCCTCACTATACTTCTTTGCTTCTAATTTTGTTTTGTAATCATGAGCAAAGATGTTAATTCTTTCCAATTTCATAGTCACTTAAACTTAATTTAAAACAAGACAAGTTAAAAGAATTTATTAAAAAACTTAAGAAATGTTATGAGTTTTATATTCTATGGGTACAGTTCAAGTATGTTTAATGGTAGATGTGACCTTTATGAACATATTTTTACTTACATTTATAATATTTAATCTTGAGTTTATTGAATCATAATTGAAAATAGTCTATTTCTTAATCAGAACTTATCCAATTGAATTTAATTGGATCTTAGGTGAAATCATTGGTTAAACTTAAATTTTTAAGTTTATTAACTTACTTGTCTAACTTTGATGATATATTTAAACTATAAGTAATTATTTTTAGCGATTTTAATGGTTTTGAAAAGTTAGGATTATAAGCTTGTTCGATAAGAAAATAAAATACTTGTGAAGATTTAAAAATTAAGTTGATATATGTAGTAGATAGTCTTGTTGTTCAAGACAAATTGCATCATTTATTTTAGATTTTTATATTATAAACTAACTGATGCTAGCAAATTCTAATAGCCTGACTAATCAAAATTTAATTCGCTTATCTGAAACAAAACTGTAAACAAAATATATGAAAAATAAGTGAAAACAAAAGTCTGACAAACAAATTTACAAAATCTAAAAAAAAGAAAACAAAATATGAAAATGATAATTAAAAATGAAATTCATAAAATCTCATAAGAAGTTGGAGAATAAAATTTATAAAATTTTAAAAAAATAATATTAAAAACTATTTTGGTTTAAAATGGAAACTTTAAACCAGTATGAGAGGCTTATTATATAAGCAGTTCTATAATCCTCTGAATCTTAAAAAATATTATATATTTTTTAAAAATTTTGGAATTAATTTCAAGTACCAAAAACATAAATCCTTTTGTTTTTATCGAAAATTTTGAATAGTTTTATTGAATGTTTCTTGTTAATAAGTTTTATAACCAATTTTTTTTATATCATTTCCTAAAGATACATAACTTATTGATGGTAAACTCTTAATATACAATTTTCTAATTTCAAACTGAATAAACAAGAACATATATCCAACCAAATAATGTTCAATAATTTTAATTAAGTTTCATAAGATTGCTTATAATAAACCTTTCTTAATAATTTAAAAAAAGTAGTAACATAAAAAATTTATTAGATTGATGATAAGGTACATAACGTGCAGGATATATATCTATAAGTGGACCAGTACTCAATCTTTTGATGGCAATGAAAAGGACATTTAACAAAAATATATTAAACTTCAGCACAACCACTAGCTGATTGACAGCAACAATAGATTTCTAGTGCCATCCCATAGTGATCGGTCTCCGTCTCTTATCATTTAATGGATCCTACCAATTTCATTCGTCAATTTTCATTCACCATATTAAATTGAAATCATTGAAATCATGACCCCACAAACTAAATCAAAACGACAAGAAGCTGCAAAACCAAATCTATGAATACTTTACTACAATGAAGAGGTATCAGCGAGCTTCGGCTTGACGGTGTTCAATACCCTGAACGTGTTCTTTCCGATCTACCGGTGCGTCTCCGTTTCCATATCACTGCAAAAACCTACTCTTTGTGATTAAATTGGCTGAACCTTTATCAAATAGCAAAATACAAACATCTAAAATAAAAAATGATAATATCAGCTTTTGGTATTCTTACACTGAATTATTAATCCATCGTAAAGAAATAGTTATCTGGTTGGTAACAATAAATTTATATTTTATCTTTTCATTTGATGACAGTTCAAGTATTAAAAAAAAAGTTTCAGTAATATTTTATATTTCTATAAAAATAATAATTTTAATGTTTTTCTCTGTATACTATATTCCGTAGTCTTGAAAAAAAATCCATACATAATTAATTTTGTAAAATAACTTTTAACTATCATTTTTCTTTAAAATGTGATATAAAATAGAAAAAAGAATTTCATTTCTCAAAATAATTAATATTTTTCTTTTAATTCTTGATAATTTTTATAATTTTTTTGATAATAATAATAAGGGAAACTTAAAAAAGACTTATGTGATGTTATTGATAGTTGTATTTTTCATATCTTTCGTACCAAAAAAGATATGATGAACATGACTTAACATTCTTTGTATTCAAGATTAGGACGGAGGCAACTAAATCAAATTTCAAGAATAACGCAAAATGATATTTACTCAATGCATCAAACACAATTTCGATTTTGATTCCTACACCTTGTACAATATCTTTTCATTTTTAGTTCCTTTCATTATTACTGAATCCGCAATCTTGTAACAATTGTGATTGCAATTTACGATGGTTTTAGTTTTTTTTTTTTTTTTTAAGGTTAGAGTTAGATTTGAAAAGGATTTGGTTTATTTTGTCACGTGAAAGTAGATTTTTTTTTTTTCATCCAGATCCACCTTAGGTGTGAATTTATTTTGATTCAAAATAATAACTTTCAGCAAATAAACTTAGATGACACTTTTATTCATATTGAAACGTGCATTTTCTAGGCACAAAGTAATACTATTATTTTTAAATATTAATTAATATTATTTATTCTTTAAAATTTGTATTTTCTCATATCAATTTCAAATACTATAAGCAGATATATTTTCCTACTGTCTAATATTCTAAATAATTTTATTAAATATGATTAATAAACTCTATAACCAAGTCTTTATATCACTCTATCATGCTACACAATACTATGAACGATTGCCTATGACCCAAACTCAATCATAGGTTTATAATAGGACTATAAAAAATCTGTAAAGAAAAGAAAAGAAAGGCTATAAGTAAACACAACATACTTCAAGAAGCAAAACACCTACGATATTTTTCTTAATCTTCTATTTTTTCTTCTTTTAAATATAATAACATGAAAAAATCTTAAATATATAAGTTAAGTAAATAATAAACTTTAAAATTAATTAAAACAATGATGATTATTTATACATGCTTTTGTATGATTAAAATTATCTCCTTACATACTAGGTAGATATATGCCTATACAGCTTATTATTCATACATGACATGCTATTCTATGGCTCTCCATCGTCTTTTAGCCTTTAAATTTGATAATAAAGATGAGAAGAGAGACGCGGAGTGAAAATAACTTGCAGGGGAGTGGCTCTGATGTTGGTTAAGCCAATCTGTTCAAGCATATCAACAGGTCCCCCATCAGAGGTTGCAATGTCAAACCCATGCAATAAGGTACCAAGTGTTAGTTGCATCAATTGGAGACTGAACGATAGTCCAGGACACATTCTTCTACCTGCCCCGAATGGAATCAACTCAAAATGATGACCCTTCAAGTCCACTTCCTTGTGGCTTGTTTCAAATCTCTCTGGACGAAATTCCAAGGGATTTGGATATAAAGCGGGATCTCGCTGAAGTTTTGAAATGTTAGTCAAAAGACGTGTGCCAGATGCTACCTCGTATCCACCCACTGTGCAATTTTCCATGGACTCGTGTGGCACACTAAGGGGTCCAGCTGGGTATAAACGCAGTGTTTCCTTGATTATACATTGAAGATACTTTAGCTTCTTCAAATCTGACACCTCTACCATCTTTTCACTCCCAATTTCTCTATCTAATTCATCCATCGCTTTTTTTAGAATGTCCCGATTATTCAGAAGTAAAGATAGAGCCCATGCCAATGTTCCTGTTGTCGTATCTGAACCGGCCAGAATTAAAGCCTACAGAATACAAAAGTTAGAACATATTTATTGTTTTTTATCATGCTTTAATATGTTTTAATTTTATAAATAATTTAAATATGTATTCATTATGTTGGATAAAAAAATAAAAAACTGGAATAAAAAAATGATTATAATTTTTTTTTTTTGAGAAAGTAAAAGTTGAGACTTACCAGGCAGGTAGATTTGATTGCGGTGTCAGGGTCATGACCGTCAAAATCTTCACCCTCTTCAACAAGCCCAAGAAGCACATCGATGAGGTCCTGGTTTTGTTTCCGTTCACCTGAACCACAATCCCTGTTGCGTTTGTGTTCTTCAAGCCAAATTTGAACAAACCCAGCTAACTCTTTTGCCGTTCTCTTCATTTTCTTCTCTTTGCCATCCAAATCCAACCATCTCAAATACGGCAGGGAGTCAGACACTGCCAATGAACTCGCCATATCAAAAAACTCCCTCACTAACTTTCGGAGCCGTTCGTTGTCTTCATTCGCGCCGTCACTACCAAAACGTCTTCCCACCACCGTTCGGAACATAATGTTCAAGGTTATGTCCCCAAACCACCTCTTCATTTCGAAAAAACCGTTTTTCTTCTTCAACCACAAATTGTAACTCTCTTTCACCGCTGTTTTCACTTCCGCCTCCATCACTTGCTTCAGCGTGTCTATGCTGTGAGAAGAAAGGAGCTCCAGCGTGACGATTTTGCGCACCTGGCGCCAGTAAGAACCGTAGGGGCTGAACCCAATCATGGAATAGTCGTAGCCCAACACTTCAAAGGTCATGGTTTTGGGACGGGTAGCGAACGCTCTGTCGTTCACGGTAAAGCACTGTTTGGCCATTTCCCAATCGCTCACAACCAGCGTTTTGTGAGCTCCCAGCCGCAAGGTGAAGATGGGGCCGTATTTGTCCGCCATGTGGCCCAACGTAACGTGCGGCGGTTTCGAGCCCCCTAATAGGTGGAGGTGGCCAATGAAAGGCCACGCGCCACCCACTTCTGGTGGTGCTTTTCTTGTTGCTGCCCCGTGGTTTTTGAGCTTTCTGGACAGAGATGAAAGGACAAAGAGAAATAACAATGAGATGGTAACTGGTAACGCGTAATGCGAGAGAAGGTTTTCGTGGTACATGGTGTTCAGGATTTTTTGTTTTTCTTGGTTGATTATGTGACTATGGCGTGAGCTTCTTGTTAAGATATAAATACTGAAAATGAAAAAGAAAAAAAAAAAAAATTGGTTTAGTGTTCTTCACTTGCCTTATTGTAGCCGGCGAAATGTTTTTCTACGTACAGATTGGTGGTGGTTATAAAACATAACATATGGACGGTGGTGATAGGAAAGAATCATCTGTCACATCAGTATGTTTCTATTCACAACGCAATTTTTTAAATAAATTAATCACAAAATTGGGATATTTAAATAAGATATAAATTAAATTATTCAATCAAAAATAATATAATTAATGGGAGAACTTTGACCTGTTACTGCTCCTCCAAGCAAGCCTAATATCCAAACTCCTGTTCTAGACATGGTTAGGTTAAAAACAAGAACAACCCTTTGAATATTAAAATGTTAATATTAAAATAGATCAATTTTTAAAAAGAAATTATATAGTATTTCTTAAACACAATTCTAAACAATAAAAGTTTCACGATGTGGTTCTATTTTTACTAAGTTCATATTTAATTATTATTAATGAAGCATGGTGAAATTGTGAACTAAAATATGATTTTTTTACTGTTTGATGGAAGGCATATTTTGATGTGTTTTTACTTAAATTATAAATATTGTTAAATATATTGGGCTAAATCTGTTGGTATTTTGATTACTCTGTGTTATTATCTAATAGTTTAAATTTTTAAGAAAATATATTTTGAGAAGAAGAAGAAATATTTAATTGTAGAGATTTTATAAAAAATAAATCTTATTTTATTTTATTGCAGTTATAAAAAATAGCATTGAAAGCAAAATATAATTTCAGCTTTTAATAAGAATTACTCAAATTGGTTTCTCGGTTAAATAAAAAATTATATTATATTTTAAAAAATAGATATACACACTAATATTTAAAGAAATGTTATTTTCAAAATAACAATATTTTCAACAATAAACAATGAAATAAACTAACCTTCTATTTATAATAACAATATTTTAATTTTCCAACCAGCCCACCTTATTTATACCCTAATTTTTTTCCATTATATTTTTATCAAATCCTTCATAATCCACTCATATATTTGTTTTTTTTTATCTCCATTCTCCCTTAAAAGATTATGAACTTTAAAATGCTTGAAGAAAAGTTAGAAGTTGTAGAGTACAAAATGGTTTTGAAAAATTATCATTTCACATCCACTTTTTCTCTTATTTTACTTTATAACTCCTTTTAATAATAAAATTTTATATTTAACAAATAAAACAAATATTAAAAAAACTTTAAAATAAAATAATAATATCTTTAGTTATTAAATGGAAGTATAAAAAATCGATACGGTGTTCTATATAAGTTGAAGAGGCAATGTCAAAGTAGAACTTGGCCTCTTAAATATATGGCTAAGTAATTAATTGCCGAAACCTTGATGCTTTTACACTAAACAGCCAAATACAACGAACACTTAAATAAATTATTATTTTATTGTTTAAATAATATTTTATTAAAAAGAAGTCTGTCAAATAAAAATAATTCACAAACAGTAGTGTGAAAAAATATTTTTTCTTAATTACCCAGCCATGTGGGTTGTAATAAAGTAAAGTGATTCCCATATGTAACAGGTTTGGTGTGAGCTTCGCTGTTGTCTCAGCTGTTCTGTGCTTTTCAGATCTGTCCTTGAAGATGAAGATTAGGCTTTGCAGCAATTTGCTCACGTAACTAACTTATCTACATCTATGGCCGTTGCTTTTTGATCCACGTTCAAATTTGAATTTTTAGGTTATTTTTAATTATAATTATTAGTATAAGGCTAATATATGCCTTTTCAAATAAACGACAATATCAATGTCACATTGGTATAAACTAGTTGTACTAAACATTGATTCCATCGATCTTAGATATATATTACATCAATCAATTATGAGACAACTAATTTAATACACATTTATTAAATTATGTTTTAAAGGAACCTATTTAAAAAAGCACGTGACCTTTTAATAAGCAATTTTATAATGATACTTCTCATGTTATAAATATTTCAACTTTATAATAATTTTATAAATATTATTAAATATTCAAATATGAGTTGAAGTCTCACATTAAAAAGTTGAGCAATATATAAGAAAGAAGACCCACAAACTTAATGTTTTAAGGTTTTTGGTTGAAGGTGGCTCAGTTCTCATTCTTTATAAGATCTCCCCAGTTTTTGGCTGAGTACAGTTTGATCCTGTATCGAAAGTCTTCCTGACGTAGGTTTTGGAGAAGCGAGTCTCTTACTTGAGAGGGAGATTGTTAGGTACCCAAGTGTGAGTCTAAGTCTCATATTGAGTAAAAATGAGAAACTTGAGCAACATATAAGAAAGAAGACCCACAAACCTAATGCCTTAAGGTTTTGGGTTGAAGGTGGCGTCATTTTCTTATATGTTGGCTCATGTCTCATTATTTGAGATCTCCTTGGTTTTCCATCTCGGTTTCTCCCAACAACAAGTGGTATCAGATTCGTTAACAAGTGGTATCAGAGTCGTTGGTTTGCAGCTTGGGCGAGTATGTATCGAAAGTCTTTCTGGAAAAGCGTGTGTCCCGTTTAAGTGTGTAAACGGCGGTACAAGCGAGGATCATTTGTGATTAAGGTACTCGTATTTGAAAAATGCTTTACTCGTATTTGAAAAATGCTTCCGCTCGAGGGGGACTCTTACTTGAGGGGGAGATTGTTAGATATTCAAGTGTGAGTCGAAGTCTCACATTCGGTAGGAATGAGAAAGTTGAGCAACATATAAAAAATAATACCCGCAAACTTAACGTCTTAAGGTTTTGGGTTGAAGGTGGTGTCATTCTCTTATATAGGTTTAGTTCAATTCTCATTCTTGTGAGATCTCCTCGATTTCTCCCCTCGGATTACCAACAAATATTAATAGTAAATTAAAAAAAATTGTAAATCTAGCTAGTGTTTTAAACTTTTTTATATGGATCTTGTTTTTGTCGATCATAAAGTAAGATAAACGACATTCTTTGAGTTTTTTTCCCATTTGGTTCAATTTTTTTTTAAATTGTCAAAATAACAATTTTTTTTAATTATTTTTATGGATAAATTGTGTCAAGTTGACATGATTTTATTATGAATAAATCAGATTATTATATTACGATTTCAGCTAATTCAAAATAAAATCGTGTCATTATAGTACGATTTTAGATATTAATTGAAATTATGTTGATATGACACAATTTCAGTTTAATTTTACTATACTAAAATCGTCGTGTTGATGTGACACGATTTAAGTTAAATTTTTTAAATTGTGTCATAGTAACATAATTTCATTAATTTTTTTTGTAATGAAATCGTTTTAACTTAGCATGATTTTCTCATAATGAGAATAATGTTTTTTTACACCATTCTAAGAATTTCTAAACAAAAATTGCACTAAAATGAAAAAAGCCCATTCTTTCTTGTTCCTATCGAAAACTTACATTGATGTTGAAAATTCTTATTTTGCATCAGATGTCTTCACAGTAGATGTTATTACAATCCAGTCACTCTAGTTTATTTTTAAATTTCATTTTGTTTTTAGATTAAATAGTGAAAAAAATACCACAATATTCGATAAAAGCTAAAGATGCATAAAAATTATAAAATAATATTTTTTTATCAAGTTAAATAGATTTTAATGACTGATCATTATTATTTTTTTTGTCTATTTTTTTTATATCTGTTTCTATTTAATATACAATTATGACAATCCAAAGTTTTATTGTTTTATTAGATCTAAAATTTCAAATCACACTTAACTGCAACAATAATAACCTATCAAGTACTTATCAACTAATAGATGTTGCGGAAACAACTTTCTTTATGTCACGGCTAAACTTTATGAAACAAAATTATGAAAGAATCTCTAAAAAACCTAATTTTTAGAACTAAATTTGCGTCTAGAGTTGATTATGGTGTGAAAGATAATAATCGTCATATTAAGATAAATATGTTTAATTAAACATGTAAAATTAATATAATTTATTCTTCTATATAAATAAAATAAAACTATTTTTATTTATTTATCTTTTAGAAATAAAGATATCTATGAAAAATAATTATCCAGTTCAATAAAATATTGATCTCATTCCTATTTCATTTCATAATGAAAATATAAGATTATATGATTATGAATGATAATATGGATTCAATTTAGACATGGGACTGAACTACTCATTTACATCTGATACAAACCTATCCCGCATAAACTGCACTCCTCATGGATTAAAGTGAGGCAAACTCTCCAGTGACCAGCATTGATTTTTTTTATATTTTTTTCTCATTTTAAATTTTTAAGATTGTGTAGAATTATTTTGTGTGTTGAAAATGATAAAATATTTATATTTATTATTTTCATAATATAGCTCTTTATTTATGTCTAGTAAATATTAAGTAGTTAATCTTTAAGTTTTTTAATTGTTAGACATATAGTAAACCCTTATACGATATGAAAATTTGAGATTTTTTTTTGTTATAAACTTCCAAACATTCTCTAAGAAGGTTCCAAAGTCTCTGAAGTGTACTTGTTAATAGTTCTAGAGTATATGTTTAACAAAACAATAAGTTTGAATATAGTCAATGTTTCTTATAGATAAAAAACTATATTTTTATTTCCTTTTTTTAACAAATAATATTTTTTAAAATATTTTAATATATTTTAATCTCTGAATTTAACATAATTTTTTTTCGGTGCTTAAAAAGTTTATAGAAATTAGTCATTCAATTACTACAAAAACGGTGGTTGTCCTCTTCTTTTTTTTCTTTTTTTAACTCACTATTATTGTTATTTGCGCTAATAACCCACTGTTGTTTGGTAAATCTATGTTTAAAATAGACCATATATCATTGAATATACCAAACTTTTGTTTATTTATAATATTTTTTTATTGAATTCCTGTTGTTGATGGAAGAAAAGGAAATACAAATTTGTTTCCTCTTGTAAATAAAAATGGTTTGGTGAAAGAGTGCGGAAATCATATTCACTGGTTAGGTGGTACTTGCGAAAGACGATCGCTTTTTCCTCTAAAGGATAAAATTGGTTTGATGAGTAACTGATGAAGTGCAAAGTCATCTTCTGTGGCTAGGTTGTATCCATCAAAGGAGCTACAACTTTTGTTTCCTCTGAAAAATTGAAATTGGTTAGGTGACTAAAAAAATACACGAATCATTTTTTCTATTAACTAAAAAAATACACGAATCATTTTTTCTATTAACTAAACAAATTTAAAAATAATTACAAAATAACTTGTTCAATTGTTTATAATAAACTTTTACTTCCAACCTCTCACTTGAAAACTATCACTTCATATTTTACTCATCTTAACTAGTCTTTAAGAGAAATCACAATTTTTGATATAATTATTAGATCCTTTTAAGAGGATTAGTTAAAGAGATTATATTCAGTGAATCACGAAAATTATACATCATGGGTTAACCCACTTGGATAGAAAGATAGAAAGATTGCAAAGAAAGTTAGAAAAAACGATGCATTAAAACAGTTAAAAACACAAAAAAAAAAAAAAACAAAAAATAAAAATATATTTAAATTAAAAAAAATAA
>Ga0099825_1005801_pt1 | contig 15721 bp, 4 predicted proteins | sample SiratroredBW_FD_76838 | JGI IMG/M metagenome (GOLD analysis project Ga0099825, IMG submission 76838) | Root nodule microbial communities of legume samples collected from California, USA - Siratro red BW | ecosystem: Host-associated > Plants > Roots > Nodule | place: USA: California | collected...
AATTATAATTTTTTATATTTCTTTTTTTTTTAATTTTTATTTCTTATTTTTTAATTAACCAAAAAATTTTTTTAAACCTTTTTAAACTATTTTTTTTTTTTTTTTTTTACTTGTGTAACTAATTTTCTTATAATAGTTTATCTCCTCTTTTATCACTATTTCTAAATTAATAATAACTTAAAAAATATAATGAAGATTATTTATTATAAATTTCAAATATATAATTAATATGTCTAACGATATTTTATCATACATTTGAATTATAGTATTAGTTTATATTATTTAAAAAATTATATAAATTTTAATTATGTAAAAAATATTATTTTATATTTTGTATAAACTAAAATATTGGTATGTTATAGTATTTGATGGGTTGTTTGATCCATGTTTCCTTTCAAACAAGTTTTGCTTAGGATGGGCTAATCCCAAAAGCCATGACCCTTTAATCATAGCAGGACTTCAATATTGATGACTTGAAGTGAATATTAGGAGTATTGCTTCCTGCACCCCTACATTTGCTTCTTTCACCCATCATATTTTAAAATAAAAACTATTCTTGAGGATGTAAAAATGACTTTCATAATTGGTATTCTAGAATGAATATTAACGATATAAAGATGACTTTCAGATTTAGTTCTCTGAATTTTGTAAATGCAAAAAGTAGTTTTAGAAAACTTTTCTTGAAAGTTTAATTTAAGTTTCGAAAACATGTTACAGAAAATCTCTTTTTGAAAACATGTTTTAGAAAACGTTTTCCCGAACTAATCTGAAAGTTTTAGAAAATATTTCCGGAACTAATCTGAAATCTAAAAAGAAGTTAGCTTCCGAAAATGATTTTCCAAAATTTTTCCATAAACGTAGAAAAAATGGCGAAACTCTTAAAAGTACACCACCATCACCCAAAACTCATCAAAAAATCACCCAAATTGCTTTCTAAAACTGCCACACTACACCCGTAAAATCCATACACATTCAAATAAAAATAATCTAACCCAAAAAATTCTCTACACATAAAATTCTATACCTCTTCAATGACGGAAGTATACTTCCGCAGCACCTCCTATAACATGAACATCGGTGTCTACCAAAAAAATCCTAATATCCTTTTGTCTTCACTGACATGGGCATGCTAATCCATTCATATTCACATATCTGATGGGGTGTAGGAAGCAAATGTGAGGTGCAAGAAACAATTGCCATAGATTCATCTGGATTGGGCCTGAACCTAAACACAAAAGTTGTATACATGTTCTAAAATTTAGTAGTATAAAGCCTAAGAACATATGTGTTTAATTTCATACTAGGTTGCATTCACTTTATCATTGTATAATGAGCAGTTCCAATATAAAAATGTTTGGTTTAGAGAAGAAAATGAAAAAAAGTGACGTTAGTAAGAACAAAAATTGAAAACAGAGGAAGGAACTTGATTCTTTATCAATATTATTTTTCATGCATTTGAAATAAAGCTTGAAAAACAATTATTACAAAAATATATTTAATTAAGTGTATCTATTAAAATTATTAGGTTATTTTTATTATTACATATTTACCTTTTCATATGGTTTTAAATATTTTCTTTTACCATCTACAAAAAACGAGAATTTGTGTTCACCATTTTCTTAAAGGAAATATGTATAAATTCTGTTTAGATATTTTTTTGCTAAACACTTTCAAAAAAATAAATATTTTTATAAGTTAAATTTAAGTGGCATATGCGTTAAAATAAAATTTTAAAAAATAAATAAAAATATTTTATAAATTAGTGTATATAAATTAATTTTAATGTATGAAAAATTATTTTTTAATAAAAAAGTAACCTTTATAATGATTAAAACAAAAAGTATAATTAAAATAGTTGATATAATTTGTAAAACTTTTTATTTATTTTTAAAAAAATTATTAGTTAACTTGGAGTATGAGTTAATTTTTTTTTATATCTTTCTTTTCTAAAGCTGATGCAAAGAAGTTTGTAGGTATAGTCTAACTTATTTGAAGTGTGAGGGAGTAGAGTATATATAGTTTTATTCTAATTATACTTGTTTTGGTTTGTGTCAGGTAGATACTAGGAAGGACAAATTTGTAGGACCAACCCTTGTTCATTCACGTACGCATATTATATACTGTCAATCATTTCAGTCAATTTCCCAACAAAATTAGGTTAACTTGAGCCTTGAAACTACATTCTTAGGAATTCCAGGTTGTCTCCACTCTCCACTAGCTGTTTAATACAGTCAAAGAAATTTCTCAAAACTTAACATTTAGCACAAAACAACAATCCCAACAAAGACAAATTCCATCTCTGTCATTGTTAAACCTTTTCAAATTCAAATGAAGGACAACCAAGCTATTTGCTCTAGCAAATTATGTGAATCAATACACTAAACCAGTCCCTATATCATGGCTTGGTTTTGAACAACTGCCCCCTGTTCAAACTACATTTTTAAATGACAAAGTCACTCCTGAATAAACTAGTCACTCCTGAATAAACTAGTGTTTGATTGTACTGAAAACTAGCTGCATTGTATATCCTATATTTATATATTCTTTTGAAAAATCAAGCTTTCTGCAGATGTGTCTCAATCATTATGCAACATTGTGTTCTTTTGTAGTTGGTAGTATTCACAAAGAGTTTGCTTTTGGGTTGCATCATTATGGATTGTTTTTAGCTATTGACTAAATAGTAGATAAGATAATTAAAAGTTGCACTCAACATGTTGCATATTATTGTATGAATTTATATTTATAAAAAAAAAATTATAGTGCCATTAACAACAGCAAATAATACGTACCGTCCAATTAAGAAAAAAGAAAAACATATAATTCACGTGGAAATTTTCTAGTATATTTTTCTAGATTTGTGCAGGATAAGAGGATTATACCTAGAAATTTGGATATCATGGCCCCATATTAAACGCTAGGGGTTTGTTTAATTTGAATGGTCTTTTTAAACTTTTCTGCATCATCTTTGTTCATACACCATGCCCTTTGATCTCCCTGGCAGGTAATTTTCTGCAGAATGCAAAGCAGAAAACCATTTTCATTACGTTTCTAAGAATGCTTTTATGATTGAATTAATGTATATCTAATCCTTTGATCAGACAATGTTGCTTCTTCATAGATGGACCTTGACTTCTAGTTTCAGATCCTATATTTTTTAAGTTCAGAAATAATTCTAAAGTTGTAACTGTGACGTAATATATATCAATCCATTTAAAATTCTTTGCTTCTGATATGTAAATTAAAATTAAGCAGCTATATCAATATAGCAAAAACTGAAATAGATATTATTGGTCTCAGTTGTTATCCATGAACACAGTTCTTTGGTGATATCAAGTGAAGATTGCACAACAGTTATATAATTAATACTGATCTTATATATATTCTGATCACAGAATTACGATATGAGCATAACCCTTGACATTTTATATGGGTACAGACCTTCAACGCAGTAGAAGTTAAACATTCGATATTTGAAGGCACACCTAAACCAGAGATTAAAAAGCTCAGTTTTGGTGACATATTTCAAATTTACTAAACTTGCAGTAAATTTATAAATGTAATTTTTTCAGAGCTGGAACTGATTGTTTAGAGAGAAGACTGACATAAAGGTTGGATGGTTCTCTTTCTGAACCTTCAGTTTCTAAATTCATCTTCTATTTGGTTAATTTGTGCCGAGGAATCCGAGGCTGAGTCTTGTTTTAACGTCTTGCGATTATTCTAATTGTGAAGGCCGATAGGATTTGGTTTTATTGATCCACATTCGTGCACTTAGGTTTCTTTATCACATAAACACTGTTCCCAAGCATGGATTCTTTTGTAAAGCTGCAAGAAACACTATTATATAAGATTGGTGGTGACGTGGACATGCCTGTGCGAACCCCACTAAACACATCAAGGGAGATAGTTGGCACCATCTTGGATCATTAAAAAATATTTTCAATGAGCATTTCTTCTAATTTTTTAGAAGAAAGTGTTTTTTTAATTAAAATTTTATGAATATATAGATTTTTTACTTTAAAGAATTTATGTTTATGAGATTCACCCTCCTCCTATATTTCTTCTCACAAAAATAAAATATAAGTATTTTATTAAAACAATATATTCACTAATATTATGGAATTATTGTTACACGGATGCAATTATTAGTAAGAAATTGGGTGAAGTGTGTCTTATTGTGCACGTGCACCGCATCCTATAGAAATACTAACGGCTTTAGCTTACCTTTTGTCCACACTTCTTTGCTTGTCGTTTTGTTTTAAACATAAATTATTGAAAATTAAGAAGATATGCATGGTATGATGAAAATATATAGAGAGAAAGATAAACTATAAAATCATTATAAAAGTTCGTTTACGATTACCATTTTTTTCTAAATTATTTTTAAAATTTTTATAACCTATCAATGTAAATATAAGTATAGATATTTTCTGAATTTTGAGTCAACTTTCATAAGGGCTGTTTGGAACTCGTTTAAAATGATATGGTTATTTCTTTTAGTCATGTAGGAGTTTCAATGAAAGTAAATGTGAAGTTCGAAAAAAACTAGCTTGTAAATTGATGTTTGTATCCAATTATAAATTATTAAAATGTCTTATCTTTAATCAATCTGAGATTTTCAACATACTAACTCCTTAAGTACATAAAAATATATCTATCGGTGGATTTCTATGTCTAACCAAATGAACTCTTTCTTATTCATTTGTTTTTCTTATAGGATTCTAGTAAAGTAGCCAAGCATGTTATCAATATTCAGCGAAATTTCTGATAATTAATGTAAGTGGGGTAAAATCCATTGTTTAAATTAAAATGAGAAAAGTAAATAACATGTTTTTTTTTTAACAACAATAAAAAATAAATAGACGTGGAAACATTAGTAAATGTAAAGTATAATTAATAAGTCGAATGATTATAAAATATTACAAGCATCCTAAATTGTTTGAACTTATTCAGAAGATCCTTCCCATTGTATAATAAATCTTCTCATTGTTTAAAAAATTATAAGTCTAACCTATTATATAAATAAGACCAATATAACATTTATAGACAAACCATAATCAAATGTTTTCAAAAAAATCACCCTGAAACCTTGGCCATAAATCAAAATTATGAAGTTTTGTCATTTACATTATACCCTTCTGCAGACCAGCTTGTCTTAAAGGTCATTTAAAATATTTTCCAAATTCAAACTATACAATACAAGAGCTCTCTCCAATAAAATAACAAAATCATGGCCTTGATTGAAACATAAAGAAGCTAACACATTGAGCTACCACAAATGTCTGCAACGATGTACTACCAAGCCAAATATTGTCAAAATAGCAGTTAAAAGTCAAGTTTATATGTATTTGCAGTCATTGTAAGAATTCACTTTAACACTCCTATCCACTCTTGTCGTACTGCAATCACTAGAGTATCTTTATTTACTTGACTTGAGACAACTCAATCAGAATATGAACATTTTGCCTTATAAGTTTTATTTGTGATCCATAACCAAGCTCTAACTTGAATTAAATTAAAAATCTCCTTAGTATCTATTACAAAGTTTCTAAATATATTATTGCTACTATGTAACCAAATGCCACACTATAACAACCTACATACACTTTCAAATCTTATTTAGTTGTCTGACTACTTAAGTTTGATAGATAAACTGGTAGAAGTAATTTTTTCTCATTATTATGTCATTAGGTGGTAATACCAGATCATTTATTGCACCTCTCGTAAACTTATCAGCAAATACATATTCAAAGAATACATGTTGTATAACCTTAAACCAAATAATAATACACATATCTAAAAATACATATTCAAAGAATACATGTTGTAAAACCTTAAACCAAATAATACACATATCTAAGTCAGTCAACACGCACACCCGTTGTGATTTGGAGATTAGAGATATCTTTAAGTCCAACAAAGCTGTTAATAGTCTTTGTGAGGAAGGGAAGAAAGAAGATGATAAAGTTTATAACTTTTTTTGTTGTCATTTTATTATATTAATATATTGATTTGTGTCTAAGTTATATTACTTTCAATTTATACTTTTTATTAATTTAAAAAAGATAATGTTTATGCAAAAATGTGAAAGAGATATAGTGATTAAGGATGGTTGAATTGATGTAAAATTTAAGGAATATTAGAATGAAAAATGAAAATATTGAATTTTTGTTAAAAAAAAGTAATATGCTTCATTAGAAGCTAAACTTGAAAAAATTTGATAAAAAATTGTATAAAATTTATCTTAGTAAAAAGTTCTAAATTAAAAATGGACAATTTCATTCTTATTTACTTTCAAACTAACTTTCTTTTTTATATAAAACTTGTTTTAATTTAATTTTTTTAGTTGTCTATCATTTAGTTTTTAATTCTTATCTATTTTATATCAGTTGAAAAACCAATGTAAAAAGTCATAAATTTTTTAATCGTTTACATCAATATCATTTACTAAACTGATATAAAAGATTTTCTAAAACTAACATAAAATCTTATTTTTTTTATTAGTAATTTTATCTTAAAATAATATTTTTTTTATTTTATCTAAAAAATCTATTTCATTTTGTTTCACTTTTTTAGTACGAAATCGTATATTCATTATTCAATATTAAAATTAGTGAATAAAGACGAATTAAAAACACTGATCAGAGAATATCAGATAGGAAATTGTTAAATCGATCAGAGAATCAAGAACACCGACACTGCACAGATGAAAGCAATAAACAATTTACATAAAAAGGTGAATTCATATAATTGGCATTTGCATAGCCCTTTGTGCATGCACTCTTCGGTTTTGCTGATCTGTGACAAGAAAGAAAAAAGAAGCAACACTGTGCTAGACAAAAGTAAACAATAGAAAACACTCTAATGAGGAATATTAGCAATGGCGTATAAACAATTACATCATCTAATGGAGTGGGAAAGAATGGTTGGAGAACAGGATTTTTCTTCCAACAAGCACATTAGTTGGAGAACATCTTCTCCTGTAAAGTGTTTCCATTCTCTTCCTTTCCAGTTACTGCCACAAAAATTAAAACCTAATAGAGCTTGCACATTTTTATATATATAAACTCTGAAAAGATCAAAACAGCCGTACCATTTTTGTAGAACATGCACTAGGTTTTGTCTGAAGAAAAATATGTGGTCGTGGTGGGGCATTATGTATCAGCTAAAGACACACAATATATATATATATATATATATATATATATATATATATATAACCATTTCATTTGAAGTAATTTAGAATTAAATAAAAACAACTATTATCATGGTTTGATTTTTTCTGGTTTAGTTCGACTATCCGTTTTGCACTTATATATGTAGTTACTTTTTTTAGAGAACCAATGTGAAAAATGTTCGATAAATTAAACTATTTTATGAAAATGCTTTGGTTAAAGTTGAACCATTTTTATCAAGCTATTCATTTCAGTTTTTTCTAAAAATAATTCAGTCAAGTTCGGTTTTAAAAACCAGATACTCTGTTTAGTTTGGTATTGTTTTTTTTTTTTCCTGTGATCTACACGATCTTTAGGTTTATCCATAAATTTCTAATATAAAATCAGTGGATTATGTTTTATGTGTTTAATTACCTTAATTCAGTGAAATTAGTTTTTCTAATAGTTTCAAATTCCTGTATCCATGGTTAATTTGTATCAGTGTTAAATGAAAGAATTTTTATTTTCTTTAATTCTTTGGACTAATTAAGTATCTTTCGATGGTTGAATAATTTGTACTTCTTTAATAAATTTCGGTTGAATAATTTGTACTTCTTTAATAAATTTCGGTTGATATAACACTATCAGAAAGTTAAAATTGCATATTTAAAAAAATCATTAAAATTTAGTCACATAAGAATTAGTACGAGAAGAAAAAATTATAGCTCTAAATTAAGTAATTAATTCATTGATCTTCAGTAGTGAAAAATGAATCTAACAATAAACTAGTACGCACAGAAATAAGAAAAATTAGACACTACAAGTTACAACATTTTCGGTAATAATTTTTAAAAAGTTGTTTTCAAATATTAAAATAGAGAACAATTTATTTCGTCGGTCTAATATATTTTTTTTACGATGATTAAAATTTATTCTCAAAACTTAATAGACATTAATATTTATTTTATCTTTTTGACCAAGAATTAGAAATCATTGCCTATTTATTTATCAAAAAATAAGAAAATGTTTTCAAGACTCCTCATCGTCTTTTTTTTCTTGTTTGTTTACTTTCTAATTTTGAGAATGATAACAAGCTACCTGTAAATGTATTATAAATTATATTTCTATTTTTTTAGTTTGTAAGTGCTTGATATATAATATTTGAAGTACTCAAATGTAAGATATTCATCTCGCGACTTTCAAACATGAATACGGTGTTTAAAAAATGCGAAACGTCTTAATAAAATAAAAAAATCTTTTTATTATTGGTGGTGACATATAATTGGTAATCTTTTTAAAGAGATTATAATTAATAAGAGATCATGATCTAACCACACACTTTGGTGTTGAAGATTGATCTTTTTATGTGGCCGAAAGTAAATTTATGTTGGTAATAGATTCTTTTAATAAATCGAGTATTGTATATTGAGAATTAACATGTAGATGGAAATATTGTATGACTATGGCTAGATGATTAAATTTTAAAATTTTACATAGTAAAGGTGATAATCTAAACTACTTTGAGACAAAATTTTGTTTAGTGAAAGATTTTCCATTTTATATTAATCATGACTTTTTTATAAATAACTTTAACCCTTTTAAATATCGGTTTTCATGATTACTTGGTATCACGTTGATTTGTATTTTTGTTTTTTGAGTTTTATATATTTATTTAAAAAAGCATATAATTATTGAGAAATAAAATGTCAAGATTATTGAAATATCTACATCTCATAGTGATGATATCTCGAGTGATATCTTATAAAAAAAATAAACCCCTTTTCTTTTGATTTTTACCAAAGTTCCAAATTTCATTCTTTAAATAATAAATTTCTTCAAGCTAAGGTGTTAGGTTTTAATAATCATTTTTTAATCCCTTATTAATTTGTTGATTTTGTATATTGTCTTCAATATTTTTTTTTTCTGTTTAAGTTAAATAAGACTGACACATTTTCGTTTTACTTTTGATCTTTAATAAATTATCGAAAATCATATACAGAAACAAAACATTATTTAAGTTTTTCTTACAAATTATATTAAACTTTTTTATTGCTATTTTTCTTTCTTTTAAACACACTCCAATCCTCAGCATAGACGTGGTTTGTAGAAGGGATTTTGTTGCTGGTTTTCATATGGAATTCTTTTGATTGTAGAGAATTTGATTTTTATCACTTGCAAGACTTGTTTTGACTTTTAAGTTAAACATCGTTACACTTCTCGAGACGTATTACTTTTTAACTCATGTCTGTATTTGACTTGACATGCTTAAGAAGCAATTTGTTCTTTAATGTAAATGACAATTCGACTCTCTGGGTATCTTATCTTGTTGAAGAAAAAGAAAAAAAAAAGTTGTTCTCCATAAAAGGGATAAGCAAAAATGGTTGAATTTGTGAACACAAGTGGTTAAATAAGAGTGTGTTTGTTGGGTAGGGTTCTAAGGTAGTGAGACATTGAAGTGATAACAAAAAAACAAAACAAGAAAAGATGCCACTACCTCCCAAATTTCAGAATTGTTAAAGCTGTCAAATATAAGGCTAAGGGACACCATATTTGTATGCAAGCTAACAAAGCTCTATAAATTCTATATCACGGGGCTCAGCTAAATGTTATTGTTGGTTAGTATTGTGTTGAAAAACTATCCACTACTAATTGTTTGAATTGTACAAACTAATGCAATCAACACCTAATTTTGAATTTTAACCTACCTAGAACATTTAATTTCTATTCATAAGTGAAGGTAAGCTTATTCATTGATTTTGTTGACATATATGTAGTCATGTAAGCATCATATGCATGATTAAACACAAAAAGAATGCAAACTTCAAACTTTGACAATTTTTTTTTGGTAAATACAAGAAAGATAAAATGAAAAAAAAAAAATCTGCATATTGGTTCGTGCTTATATCAACAGGTGACTATGCAATCTTATGCATGATTTAATACTTGAATTGGGTCACTCTGATAGGATTCACTCTTTGTAAACATCACCTGTTATTACTACATTTTTGTGTAGCCTTGTCATTGTGCCACATTAGTGCTATCTTTTGCTCTTGGCCTCGCTATTTTTGTGTAGCCTTGTCATTGTGCTACATTATGTCATCTCTTGCTCTTGGCCTCCCTTGCGGTCTTTTACTTTGTCTCGTTATTTCTCTTTCTGTTGTGTGAAATGGTTGACGAAAATATTAATTGGAAAGTTAAAAGTATCAAAAGTGAATTTTAAGTCTAATTTAACTTTATAAAACCGGTTTGAAAGGTTGAGTTAGACTTAAAATCTACTTCTTGATATAGTATCAAAGACTAGCCTAGTAAGATTTTGGGCCTATTGGGCCACCTGTTACTGGGCGCTGTCAGACTATCCTTACATATAAGTTTCACGCTTGACTTAAGGAGTCTCGGCGTGAGGTGAGTGTGTTAGAGATCCTACATCGACTAGAGATTAAGCCTTTCAATAGTTTATAAGTGGGTGTAAACCTTACCTTACAAGTCGATTTTGTAAGGTTGAGTTAGGCCGATTTTGTAAGGTTGAGTTAGGCTTAAAGTCCACTTCTTAATATGAATTTTGTAAGGTTGAGTTAGGCTTAAAGTCCACTTCTTAATATGGGTTTTGTAAGGTTGAGTTAGGCTTAAAGTCCACTTCTTTCGATATGGTATCAGAGTCTATCCTAGCAAGGTTGTTGAGATTATCGAGCCACCTGTTATCAGACCATTCTTACATATAAGTTTTATGCTCAAGCTAAGGAGTCTTGGCATGAGGAGGGTGTGCTGGAGATCCCATATCGACTAGAGATGAGGTCTTTCAATAATTTATAAGTGAGTGCAAATTTCACCTTACAAGCCAATTTTGTAAGGTTGAGTTAGGCTTAAAGTTTACTTTTTTTAATAAAAAGTGAGAAAAAAATAAACTTTTTAAAAGACAAAGACAAGTAGTGTGGGCTAGTTCTTTTTTCATATAAGTTTTTCAAAGTTTATACAAGTTCGGAATGAAAGAGTTTGGGAGAAGAGATAGGTATATGAATGGGTGATAAGTGAGAGTGAGAACTTCAATAGAGAAGGAAGTGGTTTAAGGAAGAAAAATTACATTTTAAGTGAGACATTAATAAAAAAATAATAATAACATTAATAAAAATGATAATAATAATAATAATAATAATATTTGTGATATTTATCTAAAACTAAATTTTGTTAATAATTATTAATAGATTTTTGACCGTTGAAACCATGTATGTTATTTCGAAATTTCTTTAGTGAAATATAATAATATTTGAAAGATAATGTAGATGATTTTTTTTTTAAATTCATAGAACAAAGAATTATTAAATTCATATGGAAACAAGAAACTTTTTTTTGTTCAGAATTTTGCATACTGTGATTGATGTCTTTGTTCAAAAAATTGTATTAAAGGAGTATAATAAATAATGAAAATACTTACCTAATTATTCTTCTGTTTTTTTATATGCTCTATTGTGGTGGAGGCTTGTATTCAATGGTATTTGTTAAATAATCTTTGTTATAATAATTTATTATAGAAAGAAGTGGATTTTAAGTCTAATTTAATCTTATAAAATCTGTTTGCAATTACTTATATATTATTGAAAAGTCTTATTTTTAGTTGGTGTGAAATTTCTAACATATCTTTCTCATGTCGAGATTATTCAACTTGTGCGTGAGACTATATATTTAGGATAGTCTCCGATAATGGGTGACTTGATAGGCCAAAAAACTATCTTAAAAAGTAAATTTTAAACATAACTCAACCTTACAAATCTAACTTATAAAGTGAGATTTGTCCTTACTTAATTATTATTGAAATGCCTTATCATTAATCAATCTTAAATCTCTAACATTATTATTGGTTTAGAAAGTTACAAAAAGATATTTTGATATATTTACGTATATTAGATACTCCTAATATCCTATTATATTATCTATATTTTCTTAAAAAGAATTGAGTCGTTACCTCTTATATTTTCTTACCATTAATTATTCCTAATTGAATCCTAGATTGTCCTTCTCAATTTCTTAATTTCTTCATTCTCAATCTCATGTGTGTCCCACTATTCCCATATTTTTATACCAACAGTTAATAAAATACACTTCAAAAACAATTACCAATATATTTACTAATAAATATGGTATTTTAACACTAGGAAAAGCATTGTCGCGAAAGAATACATAATGTTTCACATATCATTCAATATACTCAAACAGATTGGAATATATTGTATTGTTATTCATGCGCGAAGAAAATATAATGCTTATATATATATATATTATACACTAAAAATATTGTATAGTATTTTAAAGTTTCCTCTTTATAATTGGATGTTCAAATGACTCATTAACCATAAACTTTTGTGCAGCGAACTTATAATTTTATCAGCCTGCTGGATTTTTCTCTTTTTCCCTTGATACGGTTTTTGCTTATGCATACTAATAAATTATCTCTTAAATAAATTATACAGCCTGAATAAATAATTGTCTCCACGGTCGCTAAATAGTCTAAAAAATGAGTTTTGTGGTGATCCACTCTGGATAGTGCGACCTGGAGAAAAAGAAGAAACAAAAAACAAAATCAGTTGGAAAGTTTTGTGTTGAATCAATCATTTAGAATTTATGTGTCTTCAAATGGGAAGACCATAAAATCCAGAGCAAAGATAAAGATGCCTTGCTAGACAGATTAGCAAAAAGTTTAGGTATAATTAAAATACATGAAATGAAAAGAAAAATATATTTATTACAATTAAAAGTATTTAACAGACATGATTTCATTTAACAATTTTGTTTGAGCTCGGTACACGTGTCCAATGTTTAGGCAAATGATGTATTTATCTTTTAATATTAATTAAGTATTTAAATAAAATTAAATCCTTTCCCCTTCATTGATGACTCATAGGGTGTAGTTATTATAATTTAACAATAAAACAGGTTTGTGCGTACAAACGCATGCTGTCTCCAACAGTATTTCTTATACTGTTATGTACAAATGGCAAACAATACAATTATGTATTTATGATTACCAAACGGGTATTTACTAAATCTACGCATTGACTAATGTGAAGTAGAGAAAAAGTAAGAAATTGTATAAAAATAAAGAATTTATTTGGATATTGTCATCCCGACTCAACAACACGGTTGAATATATAAAGGACTTGAGTAGTAGTATATTAAAACAGAATTTACAATTTCATTATTATAAAAAGTTATATGAGGAGTTTGTAATTTTATTTTTATAAAAGTTGTATGAAAAGGTTTATAATTTTATTTTTGTAGAAGTTATGTGAGAGTGTTTATAATTTTATTATTGTAAAAGTTATTTGAGAGGATTTATAATTCTATCTTCGTAAAAAGTTGTACGAGGGGGTTTGTAATTTTTGTCAAAAGATTATTCGTTGAGTAATAATTTTGACGAGTATTTGTACTTTTAGGATTTAGGGTTTAGAGTTTAGGATTTACACTAATAGAAAAAATACATTTCAAGGCGGGATATCATCGCGGTTAAAAATGAACCGCAATTAAAAATAACACGGTGACATTTTTGAAATTAAGTACAGTAAGCCACAAATAATTTAATATTGAAAATTGCAGGGAGATACCAACGCAGTTATGGAAACAACTGCATTGGTATCTGCAAAACCATTTTTAAATTATTTTGCAGGTGGATACGAACGCGGTTCCCACTACAACCGCGCTGATATGTGCTAGTTTTTGTTATTTTTGCACAGTCTGAGCCATTTTTCAACGTGGTTTCTGAAGAACCGCGGTGGTATGTTATATTTTCCATCGCAGTTGTACAACCGCATTTGTATCTTCAGTACTTTTTATCACGGTTGAATTCATTGTGGTTGGACAACCGCGCTTGTAAGTCTTATACAATTATGATTAAATGTCTTTTTTCTGCTAGTATTAGTATTTGTTCTCTTATTTGTGTGGGTGTGTTTTTGCTAGAAAATATTATCTCCTATTGTGTGATTCATAATAATGATATTAGAGTTGAAATTCTAATAAAGGAAGGAAATAATGTGGTTTGAGAAGAGTCAATGTTATGTGTTGCGGTTAGTGTTGTTGTCATTGATGAGTTTATGCAGGTCAACGATGTTCATATATAATAGTTGAAGTACTGATAGTATGTTAGATATTTATTTTGGAGCTTAAGAAAAAAGAAGTGATTATAGTAAAGACTCATTCTCGAGTTACTCTTTGTATAGGTGACACTTTTAATAAAGACAAGATTCTTAAATGAGTATTTACCAAAGTGATATATTAAGTAATATAAAGAAGTAAAAGATAGAAAATGTTATAAAAATGAATAATTAATTTGAATGTTGTCATTACAACTCAATCTCTTGAGTGTCTTGGATAGAAAGTTTGCAATTTTATAAGGCTAAATTTACTATTTATTGGGTACTTTATATTCAAACTTTTTACATGAACTTTGTAACTTATTTAACAGCAACTATTTGATATAGCCTTCTTGGCCATTATGCATGGTAAATCCTTTTAAATGTTTAAGATTTAGATATAATTTGTCATAGAATATATTTTTTTCCATTCCACCATAAAGAAATTTTATCTCACGGATATAATGGATTTATATTCAATTACTCATTTTCATTTTTGTTAAGGAAAGTTCTCATTTCGTGTTGGAAGCTGATTCTACATACTAAATACATGAAGAATTATAGAATATCTATTTGGAGGCTTATATTTTAGAATTAATGTATAGTTATTGTCAAAAACATATACTTTTTCATAGCAAAGCACTTAGAATTTTTGAAGAATAAAATTCTACCCTCGATATAATTTGAGTTCCATTGTTGACAAGCCATCCGAAGCATTTTCATGGAATAACGGGACCTGAAAAACAAAAGTTTTAGATGAAAATATTATTTTTCACTTTTTGATGCACTCAACATGCCCAAACATTTTTTGTAAGTTTAAATTATTGAGGGAAAACTATAAAACAACGGTAATAATTAGAAGTATACAATTTATGTGGAAGGATCTAGGAATAATTTGTGAGGAAGATAGGGAGGCCAATTGATTTGATCAGAGAATCAGATAAAAAATTGGCAATGGTTGTAGGGTGAAATTTTGAAAAGATCGGTGAGTGGAAGATGAGACTTTAAAGGAAAAGTTTCTTAGATTCTATGGAGTTTCAGTGCTTAAAGATAAAACGGTTAGTGAGAGGATTGACCTTAAAAACCTGTATGGTTTTGTTTGGCAGATTCTATGGAGGAGAAGTTTATTTGAATGAGGGAAAAAGTTGCAAAATCAGCTTGAGTAATTTATTAACACTGATGTCTGGAATGGGGATAGACTTGACCAGTGGTGCTGTAAAATTAGTAAAAGCTAATTTTTAATACAAGATGAAAGGAGTAAAACACTCCTTGATAATAGCCATAAATTTTAATGATAAAGGAGATAAGAATTAATCACCTCTCATGTTATGAATGGTTTACATAAGAGAGACTCACTTATAAATTGAGTTTTCTCAATTCATTCTATCATCAAGTCATTTAGTCATATAAGAGTTTCTTTGAGTAGTTTTTCTCCTATATATCAAGAGAGAA
>Ga0099825_1005804_pt1 | contig 15716 bp, 6 predicted proteins | sample SiratroredBW_FD_76838 | JGI IMG/M metagenome (GOLD analysis project Ga0099825, IMG submission 76838) | Root nodule microbial communities of legume samples collected from California, USA - Siratro red BW | ecosystem: Host-associated > Plants > Roots > Nodule | place: USA: California | collected...
AAAGATTCTCTTTACCTTAGATGATACAGTCCTAAGACTCAAAGTTCAACAAATAATAATCACAACTTTAGCAACTCAGTCGCCTATTCCTCTAAGCAACACAGTTACTTATCTTTTTTATCTTGTCTTTGAGATAATTTATATCATTTTGATAGTTTCTTATCATAGTTTGATAAAGTCTGGGTCTAGTCACCCTATCTTCTGAATGACGTTTATATTTTTCTAATTGAATTTGTCTTCTTTTGATAATCTTGGCTATATGAGTTATCGGATGTGGATTCATTAATGGTCTGAGAACTAAGATTGCTCTGTGATTATGTATTATTCCGGTATAAATGATTCTAAGGTTTCCTGTGGATCTAAGTATCTATTATGGTTCATGATTAAGCAATACAGTTTTTTGTACTTCTTAGGTTTTTCTTTAATAGCCTGATGACTAGTTTGTAATATTCTTTCATTCTATAATTTCTTTCTGGGTTGGTTATTCTTTCTATGGAGGTATAGTTTTTTTTTTTTTAATTTGCTCCTATATTTGTTAAGGAGGATAAAAGTGTTTTTAAGGATGTCTTCTTTTAAGTATTAAAGTTACTAACTGTTCTGTGATAGGGTTATGGTAATAAAGGACAAGTTTACTTGTTAATCCAAATATGCGGGGCTGTACAGGATTATTGAGAAGGAAAACTTCATTATCTGGATTCATATTCATATACAAAAAATTAGAATAAATTATTTTTAAAAAAATATTAGAATAATTTAATTATTTAAAATTAAATAATTTTAAAGTTCATCTAAGAAGTAAAAATGCTAAATTTGTCATATTTTTTCATTTCTCAAATCTACCTTTTTTATGTTTTCTTTTTAACTTACTTTGATCAAAGTATTATCAAATTAATTTCAATTAAAATTAATAAATATATGTCAGAAAATAGTATCGATTAAAGACAAATAACAACGATCAAATCTATTTTAAACCGACACAAACACGTGATAGGGAATTAGAATTGGCCAAATCACTCAAAGAGAGATACAAAATGAAAGTAAATAAATAAAGAAAACATACATAAGCCTAAGCCAAAGGAAAAGAAGTTTTTTTTTTTTTTTAATTCAATAAATGATAGTCATACTACAAAAAGTCTCTTACATATCATAATTGATTTAATTTAAGACTTATTAATTTGAACATTAAAATTTTTGGTTTTCTAATTAGAAACAATACAAAGGTGTTAGATAAGATATTAATATTATATTATAAGAAAAAATAAATATGATTTATAATAATTTATAGTTATTTATTTTATTTGTTGTCATTATGTTTACTATAGAACTGTGTTAGAAGAGAAAAAATTGATAATAATCATTATCAATATTAATATTATGTTATAAGAAAAAAAATATATAACTTTAATAATTTAGAGTTATTTATTTTGTTTGTTGTCATTATGTTTACTATCGAACTGTGTTAGAGTGTTAAAGTTATACATGAAACTTTATCTCATTTTGATTTAAAACTAGAATAAATTATTACAGTAAATAACGTTTTCTACTATCAAAAAATTTATAAATATTTGTTTTAGTTTAATTAGTAAGTAAATTTATGATGTTAGTTGGCTCAATTATTTGCATTGGTCGATGCATGCGTTTCATTTTTCCAATTCCATATTCCTATCTCGAAAGCTTTTCAAATCAGGACGAGAACAATTGAATGATCACTAAACATCCAGATGAAAAACTGAATTAAATACTTACTGAAAACTAAAATAGTATTTATAGTGTGTTGGATTCAGGTTCAAATTATGATTTATCACCTTAATAAAAATAATTATAAAATATTTACCGCGGAAGAATATTATAGGATTAACTTTATTAAAAGTTAAGTTAAAATAAAATTAGTTTAATTTTAATTAATACTTCGTTATGTTATACATGAAATAACTTTATATTCAAATAACTAGCCAATATTAAAGGTTTTAATTTTTCTCTTGAAGTTATACTTATTATTTTAATATGAATAACAGTTAATTCACTTAACCTGATGTGAAACAGCTCATAATAATTAACTCGATGTTACAATCCATTTCAATAATAACTACATAAAGACTTTTATCATATTAAAGGAGCATTTCAAACTAGTTTATTTTTCTTATTTTAATTAATTTCAAATGAACCAAACAATGCTAACAAATTCACTCCACATCCCAAAGTGGATAAAAAATTATCAAGCAAATTGAAGCACTGCCTATAATTCCATTTCCTGGATTTCTAAATCGCAAATATAATGTTTTATGGAAAAATAAATCGACCACAGTGGGAGTCGAACCCACGACCTTCTGATCCGAAGTCAGACGCGCTAATCCACTGCGCTATGCGGTCTTACATGTTAATATACTTTAAAATATTATATCTTACTTTTTCATACCACAAACCATTTTTTCTAGAACCTTCTATGACGACTTTTTATTTTATTTTAATTTATATTTTTAAAATATACTGATTATTTTGATATATTTTACATTGTTAAAACTGATGTATTTTGAAGACAGTAGAATTTGAGCTTGAATATGTTTTAAGCAATGTTTTCATGGAGAATTGGAAATAAAATAAATCAATTTTTTCATAAATAAAAATTAGTTTATAGATAAATTAATTTATAAAGGTTTTTCATGATTTTTATTTTAAATTATAAAAATATTATTTTCCTATTCTTATATTTTTTATTTTAAAATATTTATGAATAAATTTATTTAAATATTATTTTTTGTTAAGAGTATTAATATATTTTGTTTTTAGTACAATAAAAAATAATTTCTTTAATTTTGTTTGAAATTTTTTAATGGTTAATATTTAACATATTTTAATTCTAATAATTGTCATGTTTATTTAAAAAATATTAAATTTAATATACAATTATTAATAAGTACATATAATAATTATTAAAATTATATGCTTAATTATATTAATTATTATTAAAGTTCAAATTAAATAAAAAATTAAAAAATTATCATACTAAAAAAATATGTTAATATTTATTTAATATATTTTATTTAAGTGTGTTTTTTTATTAGTTGAATAAAACAAAATTTGATGTTACTGTCTAGTCTATTTAGAAACCACATTTAACGAAAATTTGAAGATAAGAATATTCTTTGATTCATACCATTATAAAACGGAGTTCAGAGGCATTCTGTACACAAACATAAAATTTTAAAAAATAAAACTACCTAAATAATCATTATATTAAAAGTAAATTTAATATTATAAATAAAAGTACACGTACTACTTATTTTTTAACTTTTAAAAGCATTGTAATTTTTTTAAAATTACATGTAATAACTATATGAAAAATATAAGTTTAACTATAATTTCTGGGCCTGTATTTTATAAGATCCACAACTCTGGTCCCTAATTTACATTTCATAATTTTAACCATTTAATTTCAATTATCCATAATATTGGTTCATATATTTTTTTTTTTCGATCCCTTGAGTTTTAATTATCTGTAACCTTTTTTTAGTTTTCAGTTTACAAAAATATCATCTTAAATTCTATGACTGCTATCATTTTCAATATTGAAGAAAAAGAAAATCATTAGTATCATGCAATTCCAATTTCACTGTGTTATATCTATGAAGCAAAACAAGTTACAAGTAATTGAACTGGAAATTAGACAAAGTTACAAATAATTAAAATAAAGAGGTTAAAATTGTGTAAAACAGAATTTAAAGACAAAAAAAATGCTTATTATTAAAATTTAAAGGACTAAAATTGTGAAAAAAAATTAAGAACCAAAATTGTGAATTTTATAATATACAGGAATCAAAATTACAATTAAATTAAAAATAGATAATTGCTAATTAAATAATAAGTTTTAGCTTTTTATTGCATTCTATAACTCCTAATGAAATAGGAACATGGACAAGATAGATTATGTAACAGTGTTCGTTTTCACATGAATTTGCAAATCCTATTATAATATATGATCAAGTCTATAATGTCACGTCATCATTGTTTTTTCTTGATTTATTAATGTAATTGTTGCATATGCTTCTTGCATCATATCTTCCAATATTTTTTCTTGACTTGTTGATGCAACTATTGTATATGCTTCTTATAACATATCTTTCAAAAGCATATATAAAATTTTCATGATCTTCTCTATTTTCATTAGTATCTGATTCTCTTTCACTATCTTTAAGAATCCACTTTCAATATGAATGTTACACCTGAGCTCATCAAATTGCTTGATAAATAATAGATTTTTCTTCAAGTTCTTCATATATCACACCCTTTGAGTTGTGCATATAGTACCATCATATATTTTTATTTTGATAGTATCAACACGAGCAATCCCTAAAGCATGATCATTACCCATGAAAATAGATTCACTTGAGATGAGTTGTAAACCAATTTCGGTGTGAAGTCATGTGCCAAGTTGCACTTGAATCTAATATTCACCTATCATGTATTTTGTTTTTCACCGTTAAAGGCTTTGATCAGTAAAATACCTCCATCTTTTGAGGTACTTGTAACACAACCTTGTGATGTTGATGCTTCAGAGTTCTTTCCTCAATTCTTCAAATGCCAACAATATTTTTTTACATGCCCTCTTTTGCCACAATGATAAAATTTAAGATGCTTCTTGCATATATAGTCTGATCTACCATGAGTTTGACTCCACTAGAGCCACATTTTATTGATCTACCTCTCATCATCGTCAAGGCCTCTGCTTGCTTTGAACTTTCCACCCTTCCTTCCTTGTCTTTTTGCTTAAATTTTTCTTTAAGAATAACTCTAGCGACATCCTTAAAGTGTAGGTGCCCATCAATATTTTCATTTATTATATTGATGATGAGTTGATCATGCAAATTAGGTAAATTCTAAAATAGAAGCTTTGGATGTTCATCAACTATGGTAAAATTTGTTAGTGAAAGTTAGGCAAATAACATATTTAGATTGTTGATGTGATCCATCACTTTTGTGAACTGGCTTATTTGAAGAGTATAGAGTTTTCTCTTCAAAAACATTCTTGTGTGAAGTAACTTAATCTCATACAATTTGATGAGAGTATAATAAATATCTTTCATAGTAGTCTTTTCCACAATGCTGGATAAAACTGCATTTGTCAAACTTTGCAAAATTATGATAACATTGTCACTAAATTCTTTCCACCTTTAATTTATAATGTCCATAAGTCTTTTTTCAATTGTTTTTGTACGATTGTCCATTATTAAAATTTGCCTTCATCTATAGTTTCACAATAATAAATTATTCCCACCAAAATTATCTTGAGGAGATCATAAATCATAAATTATACTACTATGAAATACTAGAATAACAATATAAGAACTCAATTAAAATAAAAGATGTAAAGATGAACAAAACAAACAATAAGCAATAATGTAATTTTACTAAAGAAAAAAAATTACAATATCATTCTTTCTAACTCTAATGAAAAAATAATAGCACTCCCTCTTAAAAATAGGAAAAACAGCTATATGGAAAACCTTTAAGAAAAACCCTTGAACACTAAGTAAAAAAGAGAAGGAAGATATTTTAGTATATTTTACTAAGTCTCATCCTCCTTTTATAATATAAAAAGTAAAAATAAAGTATATTTTTCTCTATTTAATACTTTTTATTCTCACATATATCACTATTGTTACATACTAAAACTTGTCACATTTTATATTTTCAAGTAAGCTACAATTAGCATCATAAAAAAATTTCCTTTAATTTAACTTGAGTTTTTCTTGTTAATGATTCTTTTGTTCATATCATGCATACTAAGTATTTATTGTGAATTTAATTACTATGAAATCTATGAAAAATATTTTAATTTTTTATTAATAGAAATTAACATTATTTGTGTTAGAAGATATATCAATAGCTTCCAATAATAGAAGATGTATCAATAGCTTCCAATTATAAAAGAAGATCCTATAACATTTAAGTTGAATTAATAAATTTATCAAAAATCTAATTATATATAAAAGTGTTGGAAAAATTTAAAGGGGAAACATGAAAAGACAAACAAGAATGAGACAAGATCCCAACCCACATAAGAAAAAGATATTACCTTCAACCAAAAACCTTAAGACATTGGGTTTATGGATTTTCTTTTCTATATGTTGTATGTTGTTCAACTTTCTCATTTCTATTTAATGTGGGACTTAGACTCACACTTGATACCTAACAATCTCCCTTTCATACCTAACAATCTCCCTCTCAAGTGAGAGTCTCTCTTCCACATTGGTACATTCTCTCTTGAGCGGAAACATTTTCAAACACGAATACCTCATTCACAACCCTCATTTGTACTGTCGTTTACACACTTAAATGGACACGTGGCTGAAACCTCTATCAGGAAGACTTTCAATATAATAATCAAACTGTACTCGTCTTAGCTAGTCACAAATAGACGAACCATCGACTCTGATACCACTTGCTGAGAAAATCCGAGGGGAAATTGTGTGGAAGATAAGGACTCTCACTTAAGGAGGAGATCGTTAAGTATCAAGTGTGAGTTTAAGTCCCACATTGAGTAGAAATGAGAAAGTTGAGCAACATATAAGAAAAAAGACCCACAAACCTAATGCCTTAAGGTTTTGGGTTGAAGGTGCCCTTATATGAATAACTTTTGTCTCATTGTTATTTGTTCTCCCCAGTATTTTTCCTCTCGTGTTTTCCCATGGATTTTAAGAATAAAGAAATCCTCTCGTGTTTTCCCATGGATTTTAAGAATAAAGAAAGAAAAATAATTATATTAAATAACGTGAAGATTATTATTTTTAAACATACCATCTCAATTAGATTAACTAAAATTGGTTAAGGTTAGAAAAGTAAAATACAATTCTGTCTCAATTTATGTTTAGTTAAACATTATATTGATAAAGAAAAATAATAAATAATTTAATTTTTACATAATTTTATTAAAATAATCTCACGCTCTTAAAAAAAATTGAGACAGAGATATTATATTGTTAGAACGAAGATGAACATAAAATATTGCATAATCCTTATTTCCTGAAGAATGTTTCTTCAATGACTAATCCATTGTGCATTTGATAAATGGGGGACACATTTGTAATATTTGTATAATGTCTCATACAACTAAAAAAAGGAAAATAAAATCTAAGGCTAATCAAATTAATAACATTGCTTTTTTTATCTTTAAAAATAAAATAAAAAATATCTTCAATTGAAGTTACCCTGTATAAGAAATTCAATTATACAACAATTACTTCAAGAATTAGTTAGTTGAAAAAGGCTCATTTCACATCACAAATTTATCTCTCCCTACGTACATGGTAATGTAATGTTTCAATTAATATTGATTTAAAATATGTAAAGTTAATATAAGGCTTATTTGATGGAGGGAATGTATTTATAATATTTGCATAATGGCTCAAGCAGGGTGAAGAAAAAGGAAAATAAAATATAAAGATAATATTATTAATTGTATTACTTTTTATTGATAAAGATAGAATATCTTTGATTGAAGCTACCATGTATAAGAAAATAAGTCATACAAAATCATCACTTTACTAGTTAATTCATTGAAACATTATTTCACAAAACAACACAACGTTTCACATAATAATTAGTTAATATTTATTTTAAATATGTAAAGGAATTAATAAAATTACAAAGTCAATCCATGATACATTTGAAAAAAGACATGCATTTATAATATTTGTACACTGTTGCATGCAGAAGAACAAGGAAATAAAATATAAGGGGGATATAATTAATCGCATTAATTTTTTTCTTTTAAAAAATAGAAAATATCTTTAATTATACAAGAAATACAATCATACAATAATTATTTTACTCGTTTGGCATCTTATTTTAAAACGACCTTACACAACACATGCAGAAAAACATGTTAAGACAACATTTTTTTCTAACTATGTAATTAGTACAATAGAATTTATCAATTTTGTGGATAGATTAATATTTTTGGAGGAGTTTCTCATTCTAATTACTTTTTTTATTCATAAAATTATAATTGGGACATCATTTAAAGGAATTGAGTGGAATAATATTACATCAACAATGCTAAGGATTTTATACTTGCAATATTCATTTAGAACATTGAAAAACAATTAGGTATAAAAGAAAAAAGATGATAAAAATAATGTTAGCTAATAACACTAAAAAAATTTCTACTATTAATCTTTTAATGAGTTATTTGAGGCGAAGCAGCTAAATATTAAAATAAATTTGATATATTTAATTCATTATATGAAAAATAATTATTTCAAACCAAGACATGAATTTCAAGGAAAAACTAAATAAATTTTTAAGTTAAATTTATGGGAATTTATTGAAATTTATTATAAAAAAGTAAAATTGGTAATAATTATAAGTATGTGAGACCCACATGTAGTGGGGATAAAAAAAACATTGTGAAGATTAAAAGAAGGGTAAAAAAATAATTAATTATATGAAATTTTAATTTACTTTATGTGGTTTCTCTAAAATATTTTTAATTTTTATATAATTTTTACTTCAATAAAAAAAATAAATAGACCTTGTAATACTTATCTAAAGGAATACATTATGATCCAAGTCTTAAATTTTTATGTCATATATGTTTCATTGAGAAAAGAATTATACTACTTGAGTTTTAAAGTTATTAAAATAGATTTGAATGGAAAATCATTTATTAGAAAGGCTTAATAACAATCATATTAATAAATATATTATCTTAATCTTGAAATCCAGGTAAGATTTTTATGAATCTGATGGAGTTTTGTAGGCTATTTATTTATTAATTTATTATTATGGTTCTATCTCAGGTCAAAACAAAAAAAAGAAAAAAATTGCCTTATTTAAAAAATTTCAGAGGTGAATGAGAAACAGTATAAAAACCTCTCACCATGAAGGCCTAACATGCACCGCACAGAGTAAGCTTTGAACCTCTGATCGGAGCCCAAATTCGCTAAACTCTCGAGCCACCGTTTTCCAAATCATTCACAAAACGTAAAGAGCTTTCTCTACTCAATTTTCCGCTACGCTTCGGTTTTTTGCCTCCAGGTTTGGCCACCTGATTCTCCTTTTGCTTTCTCTTTATCTGAATCAATGTAGTTTTGAATTCTGTGATTGCGTTTTGGTTTTCGGTTTATTGATATCTGTAGTGGTAGTAGTAGATTATTGGGGAATCAATGTTGACGGAATTTTCTGTTTCTTAAACGGTGTTTGTTTGTTTATTTGATTTTTTTTTAACCGTAACGGAACCTCCAATGTGGCTGTCACGACGGCTACGGTGCGGCATTGTAATCTATTGCCGTGGAAAATTCTGGAACCTTGAATTTTATGTGATTAGAAGTATTCGGAATTTTGAACTTATTTTATTTTATTTTTTCTGTTTTTGATTGTTAATTGATTGCGGGTTTTGTTTGTTCATTTGAAGGGCTGCATGAGTGGTTTGCCCTTTCTTGGTGAGAGCCTTAGGGTTTGTTTGATTTTTTTTTTCAAAAAATATTTTTAGTTTTCGAGATTCAATTACACAAGGTTGCTCAGACGGCTTCTCAAGGGTGGTGCAAGGCACAAAGTAGGATGTGGAATTGAATGAGAGGTTGCAAAAGATGAAAATTGAAAATGAAGATGAGAAACTGTTTCCCCTTTTGTTTCGAGTTTTGGTTTTCTGAAAAGACTTTCTCTGGAGACTGGATAGATTTTAGATGAGAAATTGGTATTAAGTAGTATGGAATTGTTTTGGAGAACAGTTTTAAAAAACAAAAGGAGGAAAGAAATAGGATAAACCCTTAGATTTTGAATTTAGTTTTTAATGTCCTTCTTTGTTGTTAATTGCGGATATTTGTTAAAGGTGTTCATTTGAAGAGATGCATGAGCGAGAGTTTACTTGTAAGAGATTTAAAGAAGCATGCTTGGTTTTGTTACCCTGATAATGAAAGAAGTGATTGAAAGTAGAAACTGTATTTTGGCATTTGCTCATTTTTATTACATCATGATCCTTTCTTTTGCAATCTTGTCCACCATCAGCAAGGGTTTGGTTGTTCCCTGGATTGTGGTTGGAGAAGGTACTGAGGATGTGAAAATGTAATGGAAATCTAATATCATGATATTGTTAAGCTTAATTTAAAAATTCAGTACTCAATTATGTACATTGGATTTGTAGTTACCTAATTGTTTAGAAAAAATGTTGGAAGTCAATGTTGAGAAATAAACATTGGGCAAAATTCATTTATTCATTATGCCATGATTGGTTTGTTTTTTATTTCCTTTGTTGCTAATGTAGTTGTATCATTTTTGAATATTTATAGGGTTTATTTTGGGAAGGAAACATCTTTATTGTGCATGTGGAGTTGCCAGATTCTGGATCTACATATTTATTGTTAGGCACAGTCCTCCCTCCTTGTTGGTATCATCTTGATGTATACTTCTAAGGAAGGCAATAAAGAAGAGTAATTAGTGGCCATTTGCTGAAACACACTGGCTAGCATGGAATGTAAAAAGGATGGTGCCTTAAGGGCAAAAGAACTTGCAGAGAAGATGCTTTTACAGAAGGACTTTGGTGGGGCAAGAATGCTCGCAATGAAGGCTCTAGAATTATATCCCAATCTTGATGGCCTTCCTCGATTTCTGGCAACTATTGAGGTGTATATCTCAGCCGATAAAAAAGTTAATGGAGAAGTTGATTGGTACAGGATCCTTGGTGTGCAACCCTTGGCTGATGAAGAAACAATTCGAAGACGATATAGGAAACTGGCTCTTACTCTGCACCCTGATAAAAATAAATCTGTAGGTGCAGATGGGGCGTTTAACCTTATCTCACAGGCTTGGAGTTTATTGTCTGATAAAGCCAAGAGAATCACATATGACCAAAAGTACAACTTATGGCGTACATATCATGGAAATCCTGGTGGGAAACCATCTGTGCAAGCTACTCAGAATGGTTCATATAGTAATTTATTCACTCCTGTGTTGTTGAAACCCACATTTTGGACCATTTGCAATTTCTGTAAGACAATGTTTGAGTACCATAAAGTTTATATTAATTCTGATCTTGTCTGTACATGCTGTCATAAGACATTTGTGGCTTCTGAGACATCAATTCCTCCTGGATACAGAAATGGTTCATCCACTTCAAGAATTTCTCAGATGAAGCAACATAACTTCAACTCAAGCAGAATGGAAAGAAGTAATGGAAATCATGTTCCTGGAAGGACAACAATGCCTGTTGTCAATTCAGCACATGGGTCAGGTCCTTTCTCTATGCCTGGTGGCATTTCCCACATACCAACATCGGCTTCTAGTGCTGCAGAAGGTCTTGGTGTTTTTAGGATGTCGTATGAAAACTTGAGGAGAAGGCATGAAGATTCAGCTGTGTCGAGGGAGGAAGCCCATTTTGGGAAAATTCATGCTGTTGAGAGAACTGGTGCTGGTTCAGTTTTTCAGTCCTCTTGTTCTGGATCACATTCTATTATGAAAGGTGATGGTTCAGTTTTTCAGTCCTCTTGTTCTGGATCACATCCTGTTATGAAAGGTGACAAGCCAAGGAAGAGAAGGTCCACTGATGAACATAAAGTAGGTAGCGATAGAAGAGATACGGAAAGCAAAACAGTATCTCAAAATGAGGGAACAAACTTGGCTAATGAATTTGGGTCAGGAAGGGTTAATGCTGCTGGAAATTACAAACGCAATGGTGTTAGGGAAGGATCACAGCTTCAAATGAAGTACTTGTTGATGGAAAAGGCCCGGAAGGAGATTCTTACAAAGCTTGACGAATGGAAAGCTTCTTCTGCATCAAAGAATCTAGACAATTCAAAGAATACTGACACAGAAATCAGTGAGAAGGGGAAAAGTCGGGAAACTAATGGTTTAAAACCTGGTGCACAAGAGTTTGTCGATTCTAAGGCTGCCGGAAAGAAGTGTTTTCCTGTTCTTCCAGATCCTGAGCTGCCTGGTTCTCTCTCTATGAATGTTCCAGACCCAGATTTCCATGATTTTGATGGAGACCGTATTGAAAATGCTTTTGGTGAGAACCAGGTGTGGGCTGCATATGACAACGATGATGGCATGCCCCGCTTCTATTGTTTAATCCATGATGTAATCTCAAAGAATCCTTTCAATATGAGGATAAGCTGGTTGAATACCAAAAGCAATGATGAATTGGCCCCAATAAAATGGATCAGTGCTGGCTTTCTTAAGACGAGTGGAGATTTCAGAATAGGAAAGCGTGTGTCCTATAGCACTCTTAACTCCTTCTCGCACAGGGTGAAGTGGACAAAAGGTTTGAGAGGGATTGTCCACATATATCCGAAGAAAGGTGATGTATGGGCACTGTATCGGAATTGGTCCCTTGACTGGAATGAATTCACCAAAGATGAAATCATACAGAAATATGACATGGTGGAGGTGCTTGAAGACTACATTGAAGAACAAGGAGTGAATGTTGCCCCACTTGTCAAGCTTGCAGGTTTCAAGACGGTATTTCGCCAGAATGTTGATCCAAGAAAAATCAGAAATATTTCAAAGGCACAGATGTTTCGTTTCTCACATCAGGTACCTTCATACATGCTTAATGGTGAAGAGGGTTCCAATGCTCCTAAAGGTTGCTTGGAGCTTGATCCTGCTGCTACACCAATGGAGCTTCTTCAGGTGTTAGCTGAAGATCTGGAACAAGATATAATAATGACAACTGAAAAATCTGTGGAAGATGAATTGAAACACAAAGAAAATTCTAGGGAGGAGGACTTGCTTAAGGGGTGTCAGACAACCAAGGAAGAAGGTTCGGATGCAGGATTGGGAGAGAAGAGAAGCAAGCCGGAGATTTTGTTTGTATATAAGCGGAGACGGCTGGAGGAAAAGAGAGCTGTGAAGTGTTAATTAAAATATGATTAATGACTAGAAGAGATTTTGTGTTCCATTTAGTCAGACATAGCAAATTTAATTAGTCAGCAAAACTATAGCTTACAGTCACCAACTCAACATACATAGAACAGTTTTGGTTGTTTTTGCTGTATATTGGCGGGGCTACAGTTTTGCATTTAGTATTGCCATTGCCCTCAGGACTTATTTTAGTTGTATCTATGAAACTCTATGAAATGCCAATTAAGGTAGTTATTAGTTTCTGCAACTCAATAAATCTCACCATCATTCCATTCTTAATTCTTTCGACTGGGGACATGCATTCTTTTTTCTTACACCTCATTTTTTGTTACACCTCATTGCTTACAAGTTCTTCATGTATTCTGTTCTTTCAACAAATTTGAACAAATCTCAACCTTACAATCCTAGTAATATATTCAGTTTTTCTTTCTATAAAAAACCTCATGATATTACAATGAGTAGGGATGATTTGTTCTATAAATACGTGATTAAATTGTTGTGGATCCACTATTATCATTCTATAGTTGTAAGTTTGCCACATTTTTAAATGAGTTTCCACAGTTGAAAAAGTTAATACCTTCTTCTAATTGAAAACCTTTCAACTATCTTCTTATTAATTATGGTTATCAATCTTGTTAAATTGAAGATGCTATTTTAAGAATATATATAAATTATGTAATGTTATTCAATTATGCTGTATATCAAATATATATAAATTATGTAATCTTATTCAATTATGCTGTATATCAAATAGTTTGGTTCAGTTCCGTGCACATCTAATTTTTAAATACGGCATTCTATATCATTTAAATACGGCATTCTATAATAGGTTAATGGAGTTTAGATGGTAATGTGATTAAGATCATTTAAATACGGCATTCTATAATAGGTTAATGGAGTTTAGATGGTAATGTGATTAAGATGAAGAATTTGTTAATATACTTTTGAATGTATAAACATAAAATCACAATTTTAAACTATAAAAATCTAGTCACAAAATGAGTGAATTTTGTACAATTTAATAATTTGTTTAATGTCAAATTTAATATTAATATTATTGTTGTCCTTATATGTAAATTTACTCTTTTAATTAGTTAACATTCTTCTATTGGTAAAACTATAAAACTTATCCTTTCATGCATAAATTTTCATCCTCATTCATTTCGAATTTAAATTTTGATCCTTCATTTATTTCGAATAAATTTTCATCCTTCATTCATTTCCAATTTAAATTTTCATCCTTCATTTATTTCGAATTGGTGAGGTCCAAGACTTATCCTCTATATACATAAATTTTCACCTTTCTTTCATTAAATTGGTGAAGGTTCAAGACTTATCCTCTAAATAGATAAATTTTCATCCTTCATTCATTTCGAATTGGTGAAGATTGAAACACTTATCTTCTAGATTGATAAATTTTCATCCTTCATTCATTTCAAATTCCAATTCCCAAAGTTTTCTTTAATACGCATTGCCATATTAATATTTTGATATCTTTCACATGGGTAGATACCATTTTTGATATCTACAACTATTTTATCATTTTTGAAATTTCATTATTCAGTATTAAAAATTAATGTGGTATAAAAGTAAAACTATGTTCCTTTGTTAAATTTCTATTCGTATTATCAGCTAAGAGTGAGTCGGAAACTGTAGCAAATCCAACAAAAGTTTGGTGATATTTGTCGAATATCAATGGAGTAATAAAAATGATAATATTAATTTAAATAATTTAAAATAAAAAAAATTACAGAGAAAAAACTGAGAAAAGCTGTGTAGAAAGAGACGTGAGAGAGGAAAGAAACATTAGGATGATGACACATGGTTAGGAGAGAATGGAGCTAGTAGGCGGGCAGACCAGAGTAATATTGGAAGGTAAAAAAAAAAAAAGGGGGAAAAAAGCAGAACCCGCATTTATAACGTTAACGTGACGCATTTACGCGTTGTGGTTCGGTTGAATTATCGAAGCTCTCGGTTGGGCTAGGGTAGGTCAGGTCCTTTCTTTGTTTACCTTATCCCACCACACCATATAAGGCGCTCTCCTATTTCATTTCCCTTTCTCTGAATCACTCACACAACACTCAAACACAAAAAAACTAAGTGGCTATTCTCAGAATTGGGGCAATGGAGAACAACCAGCAAGGAGGCCAAGGACAATCCGGAGCCTACGCCGGCGCGGCGGCCGGAAGTGCAGGTGCAGGTGCAGCGGCGCCGCCGTTCCAGCACCTCCTCCACCAGCAGCAGCAGCAGCTGCAGATGTTCTGGTCCTACCAGCGCCAGGAGATCGAGCATGTCAATGACTTCAAGAATCACCAGCTTCCCCTCGCTCGCATCAAGAAGATCATGAAGGCTGACGAGGACGTCCGCATGATCTCCGCGGAGGCCCCAATCCTCTTCGCCAAGGCCTGCGAGCTCTTCATCCTCGAGCTCACCATCCGCTCCTGGCTCCACGCCGAGGAGAACAAGCGCCGCACTCTCCAGAAGAACGACATCGCCGCTGCTATCACTCGTACCGACATTTTCGACTTCCTGGTGGACATCGTCCCTCGCGACGAGATCAAGGATGATGCTGCGCTCGTGGGGGCCACTGCTAGCGGTGTGCCCTACTACTACCCTCCCATTGGCCAGCCTGCCGGCATGATGATTGGCCGTCCTGCTGTTGATCCCGCCACCGGAGTCTACGTCCAGCCCCCGTCCCAGGCCTGGCAGTCCGTCTGGCAGTCCGCTGCCGACGACGCCCCCTACGGTGGCGCCGGCGGAGCTGGTAACCAGGGGAGCATTGATGGGCAGAGGTACATAACTGACTTTTCTCACTTATGTCCTGTTTGGTTTTGAAGAAAAAAAGAGAGAGAGAGAGAGAG
>Ga0099825_1005805_pt1 | contig 15715 bp, 10 predicted proteins | sample SiratroredBW_FD_76838 | JGI IMG/M metagenome (GOLD analysis project Ga0099825, IMG submission 76838) | Root nodule microbial communities of legume samples collected from California, USA - Siratro red BW | ecosystem: Host-associated > Plants > Roots > Nodule | place: USA: California | collected...
TTTTATATAAAAAAAATAAAAAAAATTTTATATAAAAAATATATTTTTTTTTTTTTTTTGTTCTTCTTAAAATTTTTATAAAATTAATATTTTTTTTTTTTTTTTTTTTTTTTCATTATACTTCATAATAAACGCTATTAGTTGTTTGTTTTTCACTTCCACTTTCATGGCAAATATGTAAATTAATTAAGAATGGGGTAGAACAAGTGCAATTGACAGAAAGAAATTAATGATATCTTGAACTTTGGAAATGAAATATATAGGAACAAAAATTTCAAAAACATTGACTTATAAGGAATCGGAGGGAATAATATATTATATTTATAATTAGAATAAATAATAATTCAAAACAACAACTACCATATATTAGACAAAATAATCTTAATCCCTTCTCAAAAAATAAATATCCAAATAAATTTTATATACATCTCAATAAGATGTAATTTTGAGCAAATCAAATTATGAAGAAAACATATTTGTAATTTCACAAATTTCTACGGTATGGGTTGCATGATTATGTTATAAATAACATTATGTATGTGTATCAGTTCAATTTGGGTCACATCAGTTTTTAAAATTATATTTGAAATCTGATCCTCTTTCTCTCAATTCTTTCAATTTAGTTTATTTGATTTTCAGTTTGTTCAGTTTAGTTTATGCAGTTTGCATTGAATTAGACCAATTTATGAACATCCCTACAAAGCAACTTGCACTAAGCACACAAGACTTCAAACAAGATACTCATTGATTACTACTAGTACATGATTCCTTACTATTACATAAAAATACTAAACCAACCTCTGTTTCCTTCTGAAGAGGAGCCAAAGCAGCTACCAATGATTTTGGATTAGGCCGTTCTCTAGGTTCATATTGTAAACATCGAGATGCCAAGCGTACCAACTCAGTTCCATCATCATCAGAAAATTGTCCTTCCAAACAAGAATCTGTCAGCATCTGAAGATTTCTTCCACGAATCACATCGAGTGCCTGCACCAAATTTTATAATAATCACATATGCAAGTTTACATATAGTATAGTAATATATAATTGGCTATTAAGGGTATGTTGTAGATGGAGGATTAGGGAGTGGAAAGTAAGGTTTTGAGTAGACTTCATTCTTATCAGGGAAGCAAAATTGGGGATGATCCTGCAACCACCACAACCTTCATTTATCTTAATAAACATTCTGAATTTTCCCAATTTGTACAAGTTTCAAGGATTTTAGCATCAAAACAAAAGAAGAAACTTGTTAAATTACCATGATTAAACTCAAACTTTCGGAATTGTTCAGCATTAACACATTTGTTTCATTAGGAAAAAAAGTGAAAGGTAAATTCACTGGGAACTTTCAGGACCTAAACTAAACTCATAATTAAGTCATTGAAATCAACCTGCACCCATATTCATTACCCATTGGTAAGAATTACTTACATGACTTGGGGGGATATGCTTCCCACTGAGAAGGTCAAGCAGAAGAGTGCCAAAGCTATATATTACACTTTCTGGTGTTACTCTCCCTACAAAACAAAGACATCAAAAATCATGTATCACTCATCTCTACAAATCATAAACAATTGTAAATTTTTTCAAATGCAAAACAGATATTTATTTGAATATTATAAAGTGTTAAACAAAAGCACGAAGGTCAAATTAACAATAGAGAAAAGGTATTATATGGCATACCAGTTCTGAGATACTCTGGAGGGGTAAATGCCAAATTTGTGCTATAACTTTTCCCGTCCCTGCTGTTTTTCATGAGACCAAAACTCGAAAGCCTGGAATTACCATCCTGCGAGGTTCTAACACATTTTTATTAATCTGATTACTGGGATGTGTGAAAAGGGGGATACACAAAAACTTACCTCATCAAAAAGGACTCTATAGGCATTAAGGTCATGATAGAGAGCACGCCCTTTGCTTGTGCAGTACTCTAGAGCTTGTGCAAGATGTAGAACAACTCTTAGTCGCATTGCCCATTTCATAGGTTGTGTTTCCCCTGATTAGACACATGGCTACATTATTTCACACCATAATAACTAAAGGGGTTTGGCGTTTAAAGTATCATTCCAACAACACAATCATAACTACATAGCAAAGCAAAAATAGGAGATTAGAAAAGTCAGGGGAACAACCAACCATCAAGAAATTTAGATATATGCCACATTCGCTTAGTATAAGATCTATCTTGCGATGTTTTGATCAGAGTCCAAAGGACTTTGGGAAACCACGTAAAGAATGACTCTAGAAAATTGGTAATAACAAGGACATTGCTTCCACCATCCAAAATAACTTTAGACACTTCTCAATACAATATATTTACATAGAAGTCTTCATAGAGACTGAGATTCATTTTACAAGTGCACTTCTTGGTAATTTGACACTTAAAACTGTAGGATTTCGAGGTGAGTTGAAAGTCCCATGTTGATTAGAGATGAGTAAAATGGACAATCTGATCTCTTATATGGATTTGTTCATGACTCATTGGTGCAACATCCTTTATAATGTGTTCAGTTTGTCCAAGCCCACATGATAATCAACAAACATATAAAAAAAATGGCAACATCATGAAAATTCCAAAAGGAAACGTTACAATTTTGGTGGCTTATGCACTAATCAAGTACGAAGAACAATAAAACCATAAATTTAGCACTGATTAGATTTTCAATACTTAGGATTAAAAAAATGTATGAAAGGAGCTCTTACAATGGAAAAGGTGTTTTGCCAGTGTTTCATTGGGCATATATTCTGCCACAAGCAACCTCTCATCTCCTTCACAAAAACAACCAAGCAAATTTGCCAATCTTTGGTTACGAAGCTGACCCACTGCTCTTGCTTCCTCCTGCAGTTATGAAATAAATTTGTTTTGATTAATTGAAAGTGAAAAGGAAAAACAAAAGGAAGGTGTAGCAGCACAACCAAATCCACACCAATAACTTGCAAACACAATGAAACCTAAACATCTGGGATTATTCTCAGCTCATGGAAAAAAGGTATATACAGATGCAATGTTAAGCCTTAGGCACAATTGCATGCTACCAAAACTGCAAAATTGACCAGGCAACATGGGAAGAATATCTAGGATAGCTTATTACCCACTTGAAAACTTGATTACGGCTAAAAAGAACTCAGAGAACTTACTATGATTTCTTCATTATTATCACATATGGTTCACCGGCACTAGTCTACATCTATACCTTGTGTTTTGAGTAATGCAAAGTACACAAATAATGCATTTGTGCAATGCAAGGTCATGACCAGGAGAATATAGAGTTAAAAGCAAGGTTAGAAGCCAATTGGAACAGGGGAATTTACCAAAAACTGCCGAGCATCGGGCCACGCATTCCTGTTAAACCGCTTAACAGCAATCCTCATTTGATTCTCCAGCTTTCCTTTATAAACAACATTGGGAGCCTTCTCTCCATGTTCAGATACAATGTTCTCAACAGCAAAACCAGATGTTGCATTCTTAAGTTGCTCAAGTGTAAATTCGCGGAATGTAGGCCAGTTACTGACCTCACTACTATCCTCAATTTCTGGAACAAATGTTCAAACAAACATATATAATATTTCCCTATAATCATATGGAACTATATAAGGCACTAGAGTGTGACTTTACCCACCAGCATCCGGGGTTTCAATAACAGATGCCTTAACTTGTGAATCCACACAGCATGGCATGAGTCTGGAACACTGAATCCCCATTTTACAAGGCTGAAATCAAACTCCAAGTAATGAACACCTCTTCCACTTTCAATGAAGTGCCAGTCTTTGCTGAAAATATTTGAAAATGACAATCAGTCCACTCAGATCCACCTGGACCTTATCAATCCTGTGCACTGTCACAAGACACATTCATATTTGGCTTTGATGACTGGTTACCACAGCTTATGTATCTGTAACAAAGCCAGAATTGTCTGTGAATCACTTCAAAAGCTTTCCTCAAGTGAACAAAAATCATTTGATTATAGCACAAACTATGTATCAACATGATCTTCAAAGATTTCAACACAAACAACCAAGCAATTCAAACAGAATAATCTGTAGATTCTGCACTTGTTTTTCAGATTATACGAACATCAGAAACCTTTTGGAAGGAATAAGTCGTGGAGAAAAATTAAGAATCCATAAAAGCACAAGGTAGAATAGGAGTACTTTTGGAGACAAGTTCATGTTCTCACAACCACAACTAATGACAGCAACAACCCCAATTAAGAAGCTCTTAAAGTATGACAGTCTAACTACTACCACCTTAGCATTAAAAGCTAAAGAACATCAGACATGAAGATTTACTGCATTCCTCCAAATGTATAAGTAAAAATAAAACATAAACACTCATATGTTGAAGATTTAATTTCATATGATAGCCTACCTACTCATATTTTAACATCTATCTTTTCTACCTATTTTTTCTTTTTTGGTGTTTTTGCTTCAAGTCAACTCAGTTACACTCAAGTCTTCATAACCAAAATGCTGAGCAAAAAGCACCAACTTTTTCAACCTACTCAAAAGGCTACTTCACCTTTTAAACTTCTTCTAACCTTCTCCAATGGCAGAGGAAAAAGTTGAACCACCTGGAGCTGAAAAAATGTGTCTTTTTTTCTTCTTTTCTTTTCTTTCTCGATCAAATCAACACCTTTTACAAGATCCACATTTTCGCCCCCGGAGAACCTCGTTTTGCAATCTGCAAAGTTCAAGTCTTTACCTCGATCCAACCAAACCCCAATAATCTTTTCTCCTCAGAAAATCAGGATTTTACAAATCACCCCCCTCTCGGTTCCAACAGATCAAGTAAAATACTCAAACCCCACAATAAAAAAATTCAACTTTTTTATGAACAAAATCAGTTTGGGAGGAGAAAAATACAGGTGTTGGGTGAGAACTCAAAGCTGAACTGAAGATCTGTTGAGAAGCAGAAGAATAAGAAGATGTGATGAATGATAGAGCTATGGCTTTGGTTTTCTGACATTTTCTTTTTTAGCCTTTTTGGTTTTAATAAATAAATAAACAAATCAATTATTACCGACATGTCATGAGTGTATGTCATGAGTATATATTCAAGATCAGGAATCTGCATGTTATTTAAACCATTTTTTTATTAAGAATTTGTTGGCACAACATTTGCTTGTACATTTTATTTTATTTTATCATCTCCAGTGTTTCAAGTTTTGCTTTTAATTGTCAAAATTTGTAATAAGACGGTTAGTTGCAGTTAAATATTACTTGCAATATTAATAAATAACTGAGATTAGAATCATTTGATGAAATTTTACAGAGATATAGTTATAATCTAAGAACTAATGATTAACGGTAAATAGAAATTAAATGCATCCATTTGAATTAGAACTAATTAGTTTCTTTTTATTAACTCAAGAATATTCAAATCTTAAAACTCTGTCAAACTTAAACTTAATTATTACTCCCCAGTATTGAAATTAACTAAATACCTGGTCAAAGTATGATATATATATATATATATATATTATTTTTTTTTTCCACCGCCAATTGTTTTGGAGGATTATCTGGCATGGCTAAAGCTTATCAAGTGAAATATTTCTTGCTGGCATATCAACCAATCAATATGTGCATTTTGCAAAAACTAAAGAAAAAAAGAAAGGATAATCTACTAATTGAGTTTAAGGGGGCCAATTTTATTTGTAGCATAGTTAATTGAAATAAATAATAAAAAAAATACTATTATAAAGTACCATTTCTGCAACCACTAAAAATTGATACAGTGCTAAGAGACTTATACAAAATAATATATATTTTTAAGTTTGTTATCAATGCAACCATGTAAAAGGAAACTCAATTTGTTAATAATTTAAATTAAAAAGTATTATATTTATAGTTTATTATGAAAACTTAACAATGTGTTTGGCTTAACAATATGTGGATTCTTGAAGTCTATCATACAAAAAACAATGCTCTTCCATCATTTCTTCTTTCCACGCTTACTGAGAAATAACAACCGAAACTGGTTGAAAAATTTTCACATATAAGATATGTAAATTATATATGTAGTTGAAGGTGTTTGATTTACTAGTGTAGAATTTTGTCTTGCTTTTGGAAAAACACGAATGATTATGTTTAGTTTAACAATTCCAACAGGATATCTCATGCTCAAATCATTCTAATAAGTGGCTGCTTATTGAACTCAATTTCAACATTTCAGTGATCATGCTTTATATATATATGTATACGGGGATGTTATTTTATTTTATATTTGGTTTCATTTTTTATGGTATATAAAAGTCTAGTAAACACATGACATTTCGGAGAGCAATGTTCTTAATTAAATCTTGTTGACCATGTCACACCTTAGCATAGCTGGTAAAGGGTGGCATCATTCACAGACACAGTGACAAGCTGATGATTTGATATTATACAAAAATATCAACAAAGCACTCGAGGTACAAGTAAAAACTGGAACAAAAAATCCTTAACCTAAAGAATTTTACAATTAAGCAAAATAATTTCAAATTATTGAAATTTTTAAATGTTTTATTTGATAGTTTAATTAAATTTCATTTTTTTCTATTTGAGTAGAGTATTTTAATTACCATAAAGTACAAAAAATTATCTCTAGACAACGATATTAATGTCAACAAAAAAGAATTCTTATACATTGACAAAAAATAATCACTACAAACTTCAACGATAAAAAAGTATACATTTATCGGAACAAATCTCACATTGTTTTAAATTTTTTTAACAAACATCAACCGGAAAAAAGAATATTTGTTAAGACCTTACATAGTCTAATCTCTATATAGTTCTTTTAGACAGTTTAATCCTAGTGGATTCTTTGAGAGGATTTTGATAATAACAAAATATTTAGGCTGAAATGATTTGTATACATGTGTGTTTATTATATGAACATTAGCTAAAAAATAATAATATCATTTAATGTTACAATTAGTCTCAACAACAGACCATCTATATGTTTCTTTATTAAAGTTTGTATCACATATCGTAACAACAAATGTTTTCTAAGATATATTACATGAAAGCATGAAAGTTAACAGGAGCATAGAAAATATAAAATTAAGACTTTCTATATCAAATATACATCAATGTGAAGAAAATTTTGTACTTTAACAAAGGTCAAGTCAAATAAAAAATTAGTAAAAGAGTTATTACAACAATAATGTATAGAAGCATATATAAAAGAATCAAGACGAAGAAGATGAGTACGACAGTTACATACAATTCTTTTTATCTTCTAGTTCTTAAATAGTATTAAATATTCCTCGGGTTTTTAAATAGTGTTAAATATTCTTTGAGAATGAGTGAATCCCCTAAAATTGTTTTTTTTTAGAGTTTGTTTTTATACTATTTTGTGAAGTTTTAATTTTTGGGGAAGATTAAAATGGTATAATTAAGAGTGATTTATGTACTTAGATAATTCGAAATGCTTTGTGTACTCATTTATAACTAATAATAATTTGTGTACTCATGATACTTTTTAAGTCACTTGTTTAAGGGAGAACTGAATGTAACTTTTGTGTTTGAGTGCACCGGTATAAATTTGTTGTATTGTTTAGGTTGCTTTTAGGTTAAGCCATCTACTCTAATTTTTTGCAAAAAAAAAAAAAAGTCCAATACTTTATTTAATCCTCTCTTCTAGAGCTAGCTATTTCAATAATATTGACATACATTGATAGATGTGTAAATCTAACAATGTCAATAAAAAATAACATATATCAAGTTTGATTAAAAAAATCTTACTTATATTCAATAAAAAATAGTCATATTGGTGTTAATCTTAATTGGAAACAACCAATAAATATGTATGCTAATGTTGTTAATAAAACTAAGGTTGATCAAGAAATAATCATGACCTGTGGTTGATATATATTGGTAGAAAAACAATAAACAACATCAGCTAACTAAAAAAATTATGTTTAACATTAATTGAAAAATATTATTGATGTTGACAAATAAAATCTCACTAATTTTAGCTAAGAAATAACGGACATATATCAAAATAAAAAACGTAAGAATAATTATTCAACAATAACCATGATCGAATTTAACTTTTTCTAACAAATAGATGCCAAATTGGACATCCATATTGAAGTTCGTCCAACAATACCAAAAAGAAAACATGAAAAAAAAGATATAAATTTAAAAGATACAAAAATATGGATATTTTTAAGTTCTTGCATTTTAAGAATTAGGACCTAATAAAAAAAGGGAATATAAAAAATACATAATTTTAAGATATAAGAGAATATGAAAACTTTAATTAAAATATAAAACTATCTAATTTAATTATTTAGATTGCAGTAATACTCTAAAAAAATAACTTTAGAATAGAAATGTATTAGAACTTAAAATTTAGTTTTAGATATAGATAAGAGGACACCTAAATATATAGTTTTTTTTTTAAGAGAAAAGTTATATAAATAGGAAAATTAGTATTTAGGTTTCATTTTTATAAAAATCACCATTTCTATAAGACTGTTTCTTTTATTTAGAGTTTTCTGCCTTTTCTTCTGATTTCACCTATTATCATATTGACAATTAAAGTCTGTCATCAAACTCGTGACAGCGACTAGAGTAAGACTGTTCGATCAAAATCTTAGATCGAGTAAGTTTATTTTTTGTCCCATTTTTTTTTTAGTTAGTTTTCAAGTCTTTATAATTACCTTAGTCTAGATTGTCATTGCATGTAGTGTTTCTATCATCAATATTAGTCTTTGTTAATTCAGGGCTATAGTGATGTGTTTTGATCATTGATCATAATTTTGTAGTGCAAGTTGTATCTCTGAGAACCCTAGGTTCTTGGAACTCTTTGTGAAGGTAAGAGAAACTAATTGCACATTTTTATAAATGTTAAAGTAAAACACTGTCAAAAATGATGAAATTGAATTATTATGGTGTAGATCAATTTAGGGTTGTAGATGGGTAAAAATCTTGCATATTAAAAACTGAAACAGAGAATTTCGTATCAGATGCACTGATCGCATACCCGATGAGTCAGGGGCATTTTGAGAGCAGATTCCTCATATTGGATTGTACCGAGTGCGAGCCATGTGGCGCCAGGCACAAGTCCTATGGTGTCGGGTGCATTCTTGAAGGAACGCTCTCTAATCTTATTGTTGCTGCATGCCACTTTATTTAATTTTATTCTTGAAGAGAGAGAAAAAGTGAGAGCACAAGAAGCTTTTGTTATGAAGGATACAACTCTATTCTTTTGCTCCACGATATGGAAAATAACTAATTGGACCAAATCATATGAATTAACTCTATCATATGAGTGTGATGTAATTCATTTTCGGATGAGGGTCGTGTGAATTTCACAGTTGAGAGTCATGTGGCAGTTGCACACGAGTCTTCCGGAAGTAGAGTCAAGTGTCTTTGTATATGAGTTAGTGTATGTATGATATGGGTTATTATATAGATGTGATAATTGTAAAATGTGATGTATGAGATGAATTATGTAAGCCTTATGTGTTGTAATTTGGTTATGATAGAAATATAACTTACGATTATATATTTTAAAACTCTCTAACTTACCATTCTTTTTGTGTGATATTTGTTTTATTTTTAAATATGTAATGATCGTGTGTTACACGTGAGCGGAAGATTTGATAGGTGGTGTGACTCTTCAGTGAACTGATAGAGAAAATATATTTTATTTTGTGATTCCATGAATATATTTATATTAAATTTTCTGTAGAGAGGTATATTTTGAAATACTATGATGAATATATGAATATTTATATTTAAGTATATTATAGAATTTATGTGTTATATAATTCATATTATATGAAAAATATGGGATGTTACATTCACTCTCATAAATTTCTAAAAATTCATAAACAATATATTTTATTATAAAACATCTATATTTTTTTTTTATAAAAACTATATTCTAAGTATCATTTATCCAAACACATTAGTAAATTTACTCCACAAATATGCAAAAACAATTGATAAAAATTATCTTAGAGTTCTTGAAGTCTTTGTATAACATCTTCTATTGGAAATATAATACAGGTGATACACCATCAAACTAAATCTGAAGCATTTCTTGCTAGGAATTTAAATTATAATTTACTGCTTTGTAAGAGGTTAACTCCTCTCACTAAAAAATCAATGTTTGTTTTATTACTCATAGCTATAAATGTCTAAATATTCACGAGAACATTATTAGTGTTCACTTGTAATATAGGAGAGTGATAACCCTTTATACGTTGTAAGACATTACCCCTCTTTTTTGTGAGTGAATCTGTGATGGATAATATTCTTTGTAAACCTTTTTTTGTCTTAGCCAGGAGTAGCTACGTTTCAAATAATAGTTAGTCTTAGCTAGAAGTTATTTCTAAAGAGTACTTAATCTTAGTGAGTAGTGATTGTGTTATAAAGAGTTCTCAATCTTAGCTAGGAGTGATTGCATTTTAAATAACCGTCATTCTTAGCTAGAAGTTGTTGTAGTTAAAAGAATACCCAATCTTAGTTATGAGTGACAATGCTTTACAGATTATTCAACCTTAACCAGAAGTGATTGTGTTCCAAATAATATTTTCTCAGCCAAGAGTAATTGTGGTATAAATAATACCTATTTTTAACCTAATATGGTTGAGGTCAAATTATACTTATTTGTATCTTACAATAGTGATTTGCCTTCTCTTGATTAGAAACTCAACACAATTATAGTTAATTGATCAACCAGTATAAAATCATAGTGTAAACTCTTATTACCCTTCACCTTTTTACATTACATGTTATTAAGTAAAGAACTCTCTTCCTGCTCCTAACATAAAGAACACACAAAGTATTAAGTATATGGAAAGACCTCTAGATTGATATCCTTATTCTAAAGAATTATATTGTGTAAAAGTTTCCATAGAATAAGAGTTTTTAGTAGCTAATATGAAATTCTCATCTCCACTCTAAGGAGTTATGAAATTGCGAAAGAAAACCTTAATCACTTTTTAACTTAGAATACCAAAATTGTCAAAAGTCCAATTAAGTATATAAGGTAACTCGGAAAGAATCAAGTTACAAAGATTATCTAACATTGGAATATGTTTGCAAAAAGGATTATAGAGACCAAAAATTACCATTCCAAGTCTACACAATTTTAAAAGATAATTTATATCTCTTCGTACTATGAACCCCAACTAAATTAGAGATACACATATTACAACACTAATTATCATTCCAAAAATTAATTTGCGCACCACTACTCACACTTCAGTAAATATTATCTCAAAAAAATATCATACCACTCTTAGTGTCAAGCTAGATTGAAAATTTTTTATATAAGACAAACTTTTTATATTTAATTTTTAAAAATCTAAATTTTATCGACTCAACTTAAGATTATAAAAGAAAAATCCTAAATAAACTTTATTTTCAACATGTATGTTCATAATTTTTTACTCAATACCCCCATAATATTAATAGTAGTAACAAAATTCAAATAATAATGAGAAAAACAATAAGAATCTACTTCCAATATGCCTAAGTTATTGCTTACAAAGAATCCACTTAATGATCTCATTCTCTCATTTGGGGTAATAAATGAATTGTACCAAGTATATTTAAAACCAGTCTTGTGAAAAAAAAAAAAGGTGGACAATAAACTAAAAGCTTCTGCAATTCACTTTATGCTTTAGGGAAGATTTTCATATTCATGTGAGTAGTTTTATAATGATGTTTGAGGGTGTAAATTGGATTGTATTATTTAGGTTGTGAAGTTCTTTTAATAGAGTCAAATTTATACGCACTCAATACTTTTTACCACTTTTATTTAAGTTAAAAAAAAACATAGGTTAAGTTAAAATAGAAATTGAATTTTTATTTAAACATTTTTTTAGTTTTACATTTTGAAGTTAATTGCAAATTTTTGTTTACACGCAAACATTAAAATATGAACGACAAATAATAGTGCAGAAACACAAATATTAAATTCACATGTACGTAAGAAATGGTGGGTTCATATTCTTATTTCTTTATTTTCTCCTTCTACTACTGCTATTGTTGTCAATACAATTTTTTGAAATAATATTTTGTAATCTATGATAAATTTAAGAATTTGTTTCTGAATGAAATGATACTAAAAAAACTCATACTTTATTAAATAATGTTGAAATACTTCCTCAAAAAAATTTCCGTAAATTAATAAAATAGAAAACTAATATTTGGTCAAATTTTTACTTTGTATTTTTTAAATTATTTTGTAAATTAATTAATATAAAATAATATGAGAATTTGAACTTAAAATTATTTTCTAAGCGTTAATATAGTTATAGAATAGTCATAATTTGCTTTTCTTTTAAAATATAAGACGTAGTACTTTAAATTTATTCTAAAAATAATTTTTTAAAACTTTTTTTGAATATAATCTATTTTAAAAAAGAAAACGCTTTTTTAGAAATAAGAAAAAAAATACGCACAAAATATTAAATAACTGATGTTACAAAAAGAAAATTAACTAAAACAAATTTCTAGGGTTAGGGTTTAAATGATCATAACCCTAACTTTATTCCTCAATTCAGTGTTGGGAGTAGATTGAGCAGCAGAGGAACAATGTCGAAGAAGAACAACCTTGCCAAGAGGAAGAAGCAATACGAATTCGATCTCCAAAGTACTGTCATCTTCGATTTCTTCCCAACTCAATCTCACGTTTCAATATTCATGTTCTGATTTTCGTGTTTGTGGTGATTTTCTTTCAGGGGAGAAGCAAGAGAAGCTAAAGAAAGAGCAGAAGCTCCAAGCGAAGAAAAACAAGATGAAAGTTAGTGTTTGCTTCTCAATTTCCCATTTTTTTTTCCGCTCAGAATTTTATTTATTTTCGGTTAAAAAGATTTGGGGATTTGTGGTTTTAGGTTTCCTGTCTTTCGTTTGGATTTTAATTTTGTTATGTAAAAAGGTTTTAGCTTTTTTATGCAACAAAATTGGTCGTTGAATGCTGAGATAGTGGGTCAAATTTAAACTGCCATTCTTCTTATTTGATTGAATGCTGAAGTAACCAATGGTAGTTGCCCATTGGGTTTGGATTTAGGGTTTAGTGCAGAAGGGGCTAGTTTTTCTAATGTGACGAAACAGAGGTTTGAAGTTTTATTAGTTGAGACACTCACATTTAGTATCCAACTACCTCCAAGGGTAAAAACCCTGTTGAGAGGAAAAAAAAAATTGAAAGCTGAAATAGGGTAAACAGAGTGTATGTTTATGTGATCTGAATATTAGATTCTTGCTTTGAACTTGAAGGAAAACCGAAAGTAGAGAAAGTTAAATTGTGTGTGTTTTTTTTTTTTTTTTTTTTTTATGTGTATGTGTGTGTTTTGAAGATTAATGTCTTTTGTTTGGTTATGTTTTTGCTGGGCATTTAGGTTGATGGTAGCAACAAGAAGAAGAGTGGATTTCAGGTGGGGAAGAGAAAAGTGAAGGTGAAGTTGACTGCCCTAGCTAAAGCTAAGGCTGCCCAGGCAATGGAGCTTGACAACTGAGGTTTTTCATTTGCAATTTTCCGAAATGTATTGAATTTGATGGATGACAGTGTTGTTTTAAGGTCTAAGAATACTGTGTTCTATTCTGTTCTGGGGAGATATACATATAACTATGGTGGTGTAAGGTGTATATTATTTGACAAACTATATTATAATATTATTGTCTCTCTTTTACAATTTTTTCTTCCAATCAACTGCTTACTTCTACTTCTACATCTTTTAATTGATTGATATGATTTTGTACTTGTGTCTTCTTTATGCTGTGCTCGCTGCCTATACAGCATGTCTGTCTTGCAAGTTATTTGCTGAGATGAAGAGAGTTTAGCATTTTGTTTTCATGATGAGGTGTTATACTTTCTGTGAGCAATGAATTATGTCTATGGTTAGAAGAAATAGTGAGTGCAATTGAGTCACTTTTTTGGTTTCTGTTATGTAAGTCTTATGGATGTAGATATCACCAGAAAGGTTTTATGTCCTTAGTTCAGAAATTCTATTTGATTTTGAGGAAAAATGGTATACTTTTCTACAAATCAGGGGGTTTACACTCTTCATTAAGATACCTGAAAAAGGCAATGGATTCTCTCATGTTAAATTTGAACATAACTAGATTTTGTTCATATCTTGTGGTCATCTCCCTCCCTCATAAACATTTATTAAAATGATAAAAATTGTGGTTAGAAAGTGAGTAATTGACAACACGGGTATTGTCCAAATTTATCAAACCATTCTAAATTTGAACTTATGCCATTGCAATATGCAGATTCGAAGCCTTAGATTCTATTCTATTTTTTGCTTATTCGATTTTTGGAATATGCCTTGTTTGTAATGCGTGCGAAAAATACAAGATCGAAGGAGATTGATCTGTAAGACTTTATTCCTTTCTGAGAAAAGTGGAAACAAAAGGCAGTGTGGCAAGAAAATGAAAGAAACTGGTAAAGAAAATAACTTGAGATTAAAAGGTAAATTTACTAGGATTTTTATTCTCTGCATTTTCTCTATTGCAGTTGTTTTCTGTATTTCCTACACTTAGATATGTTAATAATAGTTTATTAATATACATTAACAGAGAGAAAGAGAAATCTTAATAAAAAATGATAAAGACATTATTGATATACTAAGAATTGTTAAGTGTGGCTCTTAAATGAAGGCAGGTGCTTCTTGTATTAAATAAATCTTTAATGTACTAATAATATCTTTCTAATTTTAAAAATTTATGTACTAAATAATTTATTTTTTCTTTTACACATGCAGAAACATCTTCATCTAAATTTTTTTTTTTACTTAATTAATGATTATTTTATTTTTTATTAGTGTGTTAATATTACAATATTTACAATTTGATATGAAGTAGTAATATGATTAATTTGTTGATCACATTTTTTCAAATATTCAATTTTCTGATAACAAATTCAATATTTATTATATTTGTAACACAAAAAAAATTTATCTATAATATCTAATCTATCCAAAACAGTAATTAAAACATAATGCATAATAAAGATATAATGCATAATAAAGATATTTATATCGACCATTCACTAACATTGTATTTCAAAAGATTTTCTTTTTCATAGGGAATTAAAACATAATTAATTACATTTATACATATATACATATAAACAAAATAAGATTTTTGTTTTTCAAAAAGCTAAGCTTTTAAGACTGCAACTGGCTCATTCAAGAGCACCTTTCACAGTACCATTTGCAATATTACCTGTTCCCCTATAACACGAAACACACACCACAAACAAGAAAGGGTAAGCTAGTAATTCAAAATATCTTAATTAATCTCATATAATCACAAGTATACATCATTTAACACATAACAATCAATTGATAACATCTATCATTCAATTTGTGTGTCTCATCTCATCACCATTAATCTCATATGACAGGATTAATCCATATGACTGTCCTGACCAACCCTTTTTCATGTTGCAGTTTCAGAAATATGAACCTCCTTCGACTCTCACCACCTAGTAATATTCATCTATTTAATTCTTATTACTAGTAGATATCAATCGTTAAATCAGATCCTTAGACAATGCACATCCTATTTCTCCGCACAGATGTTTTCTTTCCTGAAAACACTATGCCTACACATCACATACAATTCATATCATACATCTTCAATTTTCATTCATCTATTCATTCACTTTCTATTTCAATCTCAACAATCTCAATAAAACTTCACCACTTTATATAATTATACAATATCAGATACGATTCCTCAGTTAATCATGCACAAAAAA
>Ga0099825_1005809_pt1 | contig 15712 bp, 10 predicted proteins | sample SiratroredBW_FD_76838 | JGI IMG/M metagenome (GOLD analysis project Ga0099825, IMG submission 76838) | Root nodule microbial communities of legume samples collected from California, USA - Siratro red BW | ecosystem: Host-associated > Plants > Roots > Nodule | place: USA: California | collected...
AAATATCTATAAATAAACTTTTTCATATAAATTTAATGAAAATAAATGATTTTTTTCTTACATACTTTTTTATTTATCTCCTTCTCTCATATAAATTAAAAATAAATAATAAATCCTTCCAAATTTTTATTGTATTTTCATTCATGTTTTAACTAAAAAAAATTACCTATTTTTAAATCTATAAATTACACTACCTATTTTTTTTTTCTTAACATTTCAAACTTCATTTCAAATTTTTAATTTATCAATAAGGATAACCATTCACAAAATTTTAATATTTTTATTATCTTTAAATTAAATTAAATATTTAGATAGTTTAATTTTTTATCTCACAACTAATTTTAAATTTATCCTTACCATTTTTAATTAATTTTTTTAAAACATTATTTATATAGTCAAAATTTGATTTTAAAAAATTAATTTCTCATATTTTACAATAAATATTTATAATATTTTTATATATTTTCATATTTTTTAAAATAAAAAAGTCACACATAAATTAAAAAATTTTATACTTTAAAACAAAAAAAAATTATAAAACTTAAAAAAATAAAAAACTTAAAAAATAAAAAAATCTTTTCAGAATTCGGTTATCAGAAATAGAATTCTAACTGAATATAAACTTCAAAATTGCAAAATTTAAATTGACAATTCTACTCTCCGAAAATAGAATTTTGACATTCTATTTTTCGAAAATAGAATTCTGGCCATACACAATAAATAATAATATTAGTTTGAGAAATAAAGTTGAATGAGTATTATATGAAAAGAATAATTTTTTAAAAAGGTATTATTGCAGTAAAAATTTCACCTATAGGCTGGGGGGGCATTTCCTATGTGAGGCAAGACAACAAAATTAATAACTTATGTAGAGTAGGCCAACCCAATCCACAGTTTTCGGACCAAATGCGAAGCAGCCTAGCCCATACTGTTACCCCTAATTTATTTTTATACAATTTTATAGCTGACATTTATTTATATATTTGAAATAATGCTTGAAAACTTGTGACACATTTGAATCAAGATAGCCAAAATGGTAATTGAAACTATGGCCCCAGTATAATAATAGAAATGCATAATAAAATGTTTTCAACAATTTGATTGGTTTTTAAGACATGAGAAATAGGTAAAGCACATTCTTTCATTTAAGATTTGTGCTTTCATTAGTTGGAAATAGTAACCCAAAGAAAAGAAATTGATTGAAACTAAAGTGCTGTATAACCAAATTCCTTGTACAAAACATTTTTTTTTGGAAATGTACACTGTAAAAATATAAGATAAGGAAGGTCAACATCATTAAATACGTGACTTTCAACAAGTTTAATGATCTGATTTGCAGAAATAACACATTGAAACGCAACATGTGGCCGTCCTAATTTAAATAATTTTCTATTCTCAATATATTTCTCAGTCCTAGCTTTTTATGATTTATGTTTTTTATTTTTTTTTCAATTTTTAGTTAATGATTTGATTTGAATAACACATTGAAAACTCAACATTTGGCCGTCCCTATTTAAATGATTTTATATTCTCAATGTATTTCTCGGTCCTAACTTTTATTATTTATGTTTTTTTCTCTCTCTATATATATTTTTTAATTTTAGTTTTAATTTTTAATTATGAAACATTTTTTGGTTTAGGCTGAAGTTTGTATATACGTATAACTTGCAATGTGCTGATGCAGATTTGATATATTGAGGTATTAGAGAATGTGGTTACAATATCTCATTATTATTTCTTCTGGGATGGTGGATCAGCTTCTTCCGGCGCTTGAACTGCAGAGAGTGCTGCGAGGTAAGGAACTTCAGAGAGGAAGAGAGTGTCACATGTTCATGGAGATAGAAGTGAACATGTTCGAAGATTTTTTTTCCAATTTTAATTTTTATTGTTTTGATAAGGCTCATGAGAAAAAGTTGAATTTCTTTTAAAAAAAATATTTAAAAGGAATTAAGAATTTTAAACTATATAAAAGTGTTTACCTCACTAATTTTTATCATATTAGTGCAATTCATCGCCATTTCTATTAAAATAACTACGGAACTATTTTTGTTAACTCCTCAAGCAATAACTTGTTTTGATACATTTCTAATATATGAGTATGGTAGAAAAGAAATAATAGTAACAGATTATATCTACAACCAAACTAAGTTAGTTTATTTTATCTATATGAGACTAAATCAAACCATGTTGGTGAATATTTACATAAATGAGATTTGTGCAAAACAAAAAAAAGTTAAACGACCACATATATTAAACATAATCACCCATGTTCTCAGTTACATAATTAAGTACATGTGAAATGTAGACATATTTATTATCTCTACAAAACTTTTGCTATATGAAGGTGTCAGGATATCAAAATTCTAAGGTATCTTTGTAGACTCTTTTGTTGTCAGTTGTTTGTTTTGTTGTCACTTTCTCACTCACAGTTTTGTACGCACTATAGTGCAGCAGTGTCAACTCTTTCATCTTTTGGGGTACCTTGTTTGTATATAAGGCAAGTTCAAAACTTGTATAGGCAAAGATACATGGATCAGATGAAGCCTTTAATGATGCTAATGATCTTGTTTAAACATGTACAATTTGTTTGTAATAAGTGTAGTCCTATGATGTTGTTGAAAATCTGTGATATTGCATGCTTTGCATGATGGACATTTCAATTACAAAATGCAACACAATTAAAAAAATATAATAAAAACATAATTTAATTATTATTATTATTATTATTATTATTATTATTATTATTATTATTATTATTATTTAAATAAAGAATATGCTTTGATATATTATGATATACATAGATGAATTCTTCATATTCAACTACAACATCATCGTAGGAAATAATTTTTTCTTGTGTACAAGACAATGCGGACAATCTTGTTAAACGTAAAAAGTTATTATTTTATTTTATTTATATTCTCACTTCTCAACTGGAGAGATTAGTTCTTTACAATACAATGTGTGAATCAAATCAAAGTTTGAATTATCACTAATTAGTTTATAACAATGTCCGACCATCACTCCAATAATATTATTTTCATAAAAATAAATAAAAGGAAAAAAAGTAAAGATATAGATTAACAAAGAAAATTGCTTATTAAAATTCAGTAAATTTTTTTTGAATTAAAGTTTCTACTTTTAATTCCTTAATAATAAATATACGGATAATTATTTAAAAATATTTAGAGAGAAGTTAACATGTGTATAAATTGATAATATGTTGCAAATTTAAAAAATCTTGTGTGAAAAGTTGTTCTAGACAAAAGCTATATTTTGATTAACTTTATTTTGTTTGAACCACTATTTTCAATTACCGAACTGCAAACATTTTCTCCCAATAAAAGTATCATAGTCCTAGATTGATTTGAAAATATGTGATTAACTTTATTTTGTTTGGACTACTATTTTCAATTACGAAGTGCAAATATTTTTCCCCAATGAAAGTATCATAGTCCTAGACTAATTTGAAAATATGTGATTAACTTTATTTTGTTTGGACCACTATTTTTAATTATTGAACTGTAAACATTTTTTCCCAATAAAAATATCATAGTCCTGAACTAATTTGGAAATATGTGATTAAATTTATTTTATTTGGATCACTATTTTCAATTACTGAACTCCAAACATTTTCTCTCAATGAAAATATCATAGTCCTGAACTGATTTGAAAATATGTGATTAATTTTATTTTGTTTGGACCACTATTTTCAATTACTGAACTGCAAACATTTTCCTCCAATGAAAGTATCATAGTCCTGGACTGATTTGAAAATATGTGATTCATTTAGTTTTGACATTTTAAGGTCCAATCGAAAATAAAAAACCACGCGCCCATAGTTTTCAATTATAATTTTGATTATTTTAAAATAAATTTAAATATATTTAAAAAAATATTTTTAATTATTTTAAATATATAAATAAATATCAATTCTAATTTTGTATGATTACGTTTATGAAACCTAGAATACATAATTGTTAATATAGTATTAAAATATTTGATAATTAGATTTTGAAATATGTTATTAATGAAGATGATTATAAAACTAAATTTTTAAAATAAAATCATTTTTTGCATTAAAATATTTTAAAGTTAATTTATACCTGAAAGAAAATGATATTGCTGTTGATTTTTTTCATTTCTTGTTTTTACAATTAATAGAGAAAGTGATTGTATTTTCACTTCATTTCCTTATTACTTTTTTTATTATAATTTTTTTTCAATTATATACAAAGTTTTAAATGATAGTTATTTATGAAAAAATATAACTTGTGATACATTCAAGTGTTAGTTATTAAAGATGTTACATTTTGAGATACATATAATTATTTTTTTTTTCTCTTGGATGAATGAGCACTTTTGTACTCACATTTTTGTATCCACAGCTGTAGCATCTCTTTTGATTTTTGGGTACCTTGTTTGTATGTAAGATAAGTTAAAAGCTTGTATAGCCCTATGATACTAGGACATGAACATTGCTCCTAATGATCACTTAAACAAGTTGTTTGTAATAAATGTAGTCTTCTGATATTGCTGAAAATATGTAATAATGAACTGTTCTACAGGAATATTTTAATTTATAAAATGCAACCTAATTCAATAATCCAACACAACTATAAAATATAATTTAATTATTATCATTATTTAAATAAATAATAAGCTTTGATATATTATGATATACATATATGAATTTTTCATATTTAACTAAAATATCATAATAGGAAATAATTTGTTCTCATACAATAAGTTGAGTAGCCGATATAAAAAAGATTATTATTTTATTTTATTCTTATTCTTACTTTTTAATTGAAGAAGCTAATTTTTTATTTTATAATATAACGTGTGAAATTAAGTAATAATTTTTTATTCTAATAATTTTTTATTAGAAAGTTGCTTACTAGAATTTAGTAAGTTGTTTTTGAAATTAAGGAAAGTTTCTACTCTTAATAATAAATATTTCACAAAACACTATATTTAAATACTAAAATTTTAACAATCTTATTCATTAGAATATTGAACTAATTTTATAAATACTTATGTATAATATTTGACATATAAAATCAGTTTTAACAATCTTAAAAAGCATTATTACTATTATTATAATATTAATGATAAATTTATAAAAGATTAACATTATACGTTGACCTACTTTTTAATCAAGTAAAACTGTCTTTCCTCATAGCGAAACATATCCCAGAGCCCATGATAAGGCAATACTTAAAAACTTTTTTATAACAATAATCTTTTTAATTACATTGACAATGGAGCCATACATTAAAGAGCATTCTTAAAAAGTCTAACTAATATATAATTGTGTATATACTCAATAATTTTATTATAAAAAACTTTATTTTGTTTGAACCATTTATTTTAATTACTGAACTGCAGACTCTGTTGGAATAGAGTATCACAGTCCCTGAACTCTGGACTGACGGGACAAATGCGTTTCATTTACTTCTCATATGAAAATAAAACCACTGCGCCCTTACCCTTAGTTATATACTCTTTGTTCATGGTTTTCGGATTTTGATTATTTTAAAATAAATTTAAATATATAAAAACAATATTTTCAATTATTTTAAATATATAAATAAATGTTAATTCTAATATTATATGATTACATATTACGTATCTGAAATTTAGAATAGATAACTGTTAATAGAATATTAAAATATTTAATAATTAAATTTTAAAATATATTATAAATGAAGGTGATTATAAAAGCTAAATTTCTAAAAAAATTATTTTTCTATTAAAAATATTTTAAAGTTGATTTATACATGAAAGAAATCATATTGCCGTACAATATTATAAGTGATATTTATTTATATATTTAAAATACATTTGAATTTATTTTATATCTGAAAGAAAATGATATTGCTGATGATGTTTTCATTTCTTGTTTTTCCAATTAACAGATAAAGTGATTGTATTTTCACTTCATTTCCTTATTAGTTTGTTTTAAAAAATCATTAATAAAAATAAAACTTAAGAAGTATTTATTTGGAAAGAAATAATTAAAAACTTATTATTTTAACGACTGAGGTGGTTTATAGTGTCAGTTTAAATTTGAGTTACTTTATTCTTTAAGAAATTTTTTATTATAACTTTCCTTTCAATTATATACAAAATTTTAACTAAAAGTTATTTTTAAAAAGTATAACTTATAAAATATTTAGATGTTTGTTGTTGAAAATATTGAATTTTAAGGTAAATATAATTATTTAGGGTTTAAGGTAAGTGAAAATATTGAAAATATTGAATTTTAAGGTAAATATAATTATTTAGAGTTTAAGGTAAGTGAAAATTAATGCTAATATTTAGATGTTTGTTGTTGAAAACATTGAAGTTTAAGGTAAATATAATTATTTAGGGTTTAAGGTAAGTGAAAATTAATGCTAATGATCACTTGACAAATTGTTTATAGGACAATTTGGTTGTAATAAGTTGCTGAAAATATGTGATAATGCACCTGTCTGCCTGAACATTTCATTTACAAAACACAACCAATTAAATAATCCACCACAACTATAAAATATAATAAAAGTATAATTTGATTATTATCATTATTAAAATAAAGAATAAGCTTTAATATATTATGATATACAAAGATGAATTCTTCATATCCAACTAAAGCATTATTATAGGAAATAATTTTTCCCTGTGTTCACAAGAATGCACGGACAATGATCTATATAAAAAAAAATATTATCTTATTTTATTTTTATTCTTTTCTAACGAAGAGACTAGTTTTTTGTAATATAACGTGGAAAATCAAATCAAAGTTTGAATTATTACTAAAACAAATTTTAATTTATAATAATGTTGAACCATCTCTTCAACAACAAGAAAAGCACACAAAAAAATATTAATGAAAAAGAAAACATAAAAATACATATTAAAAAAAAAGTTGCTTATTAAATTTAGTAAATTATTTTTCAATTAAACACAAATATTCTACGGATAATTATTGAAATTTTTCATTATACAAATATTTGAAGGAGTTAACATATGTATAAATTGATAATATGCTTCAAATTTAAAAAAACCTGTGTGAAAAGTTATTCCAATCAAATGGTACAATAAAAAATGTAACAATCCAAAAATTCTATAGCATTTGTAATCAAACTCTTATAAATAAACAAAGTATTAACATACATTTAAAGTTCAAAATACTACATAGAGTGTTCAGATACATCAAACTTATGTACAACTATCCACATGACAAAAAGAAAGACCATTTCAAGGTCATAAAGTCTTTAACTACATCAAAGCATATATACAAGACAAAAGGCAAATCAACTTAAGGTCATGTCATCTTTAAGGTACTTCAAAACCTGCATCTGCACCTGCTCATGTACATAGTATAATCATCGCAGTTCACAACACAATAAGACAAGCAAGGGTAAGCTAACGAAATAATGTTTTTAGCCTATAAGAGTGAACAAAATTGAAGTGATTAGATTTACAAATTCAAATATCAATTCTCAAGTTGAATACAACTAAGTTTAACATTCAATTGCAAACTTTCATACTTTATTCCAAATTCATTGACCTCATAATGATTTATCTGCAATCACCGTACCTTGATTTCCTTTCAATCCCCAGTACTTTGATTTCATTTCAATCAAAATGATTGCAAATGAATTCATCATTCAGTCATAACAACAATCATATTCAATCATTTTGAAACTTATAGGTGCATGTGTAACCATGGTACTTTGGTTTCCTTTCAACCCTCAGTACACTAGTTTCATTTCAACCAAAATGATTACATACGAGCCTATAACTCAATCATCACATATACTGTACCAATTTAATCATACTGAAGCATGTAGATGTATGTAACCATGGTACCTTGGTTTCATTTCAACCACTAGTACATTGGTTTCATTTCAACCATAATGATTACATACAAGTCTATAAATCAGTCATCACACATAACATATCAATTCCATCAACCAACAATCAAAATGTTCTCACATGTTTCTATCTAACATTGTTACTTAAAAAAATTCAATCAAACATACCAAATCAGAATAAATAACCGAACTCAATCAGTGCTTAAGAACCAGTCAAACTTGCAAGAAAGACTTGAGCACTGATAATCATATATTCTAGTCTTTTATTCTAGAGTTCTATTTGAAAGTAAATAACCAAAATAAGTTAGTAGCTTCCTTTATCTCAGACAACGATCCCCTATTAATTTCTCCGATCAGGCAATAATACCAGTCCAACTTTAGGGATTTAGAACAAATTTTCTAAATAACACCAACTTTTAGTATAACCTTAATCAAGTTGAGAGGAACACTTTTCTCAAATGTTCCCATCAATATTGATGACAAAAACTTAACGAAAAATAGAGAACAAGGGATCTTTAGAGCAAATATGAACTTACTCTGTTAGAAATTTTAATCGGTTTGAAATGACCTTAAGATCCTCAACTACTGCGGGACTTGATCAAATTCTGAAATAGATGGAATATGAAGGGTGAAAATCAAGAGAGAAGGGAGAGAGATGTGGAGAATGACAAGAGAGAGAAAGTGAAAAGGGTGTCTTTGTTGATTCTTATCTTTTACGGGGGTAGGGGGTTGTTTTCCCTTTTCCTTTTTTACTTATCCTCTCATGTGGGGGTTACATTATCCCCAACTACAAAAATTTTCGTCCTCGAAAATTTAACTTACCAAGTAAAAGATTAGGATACGCTGTTCGAATATCTTCTTCTATTTCCCAAGTGGAATCACTAGAAGTGAGATCTCATAGGACTTTGACTATAAGTACATCTTTTCCACGTAGTTGTTTCATCTGAGAATCCAAGATCTTGATTGCATCACTTCAAAGGAAAGATTCTCCTTCACTTGCACTGAATCTGATTTTAGAATGTGACTTGGATCAGGTACCTATTTCCTTAGCTGAGAGACATGGAAAATGTTGTGAATATTGGCTAAGGGAGGAGGCAAAACAAGTTCATACGCAACAAGACCTATCCTTCTAAGGATCTGGTAAGGCCTTACAAAATTCAGAGTCAATTTCTTTGATCTAATTGCTCTTCCTACACCAGTAAATGGTGTAACTCTAAGAAAGACATGATCGCCTGCAAAAAATTCTAAATGTCTTCTTCTTTGATCTGCATAAGATTTTTGCCTGCTCAAAGAAGTTTTTAATCTTTCTTAAATATTCTTAACCTTTTCATTGGTTTGTTGTATCAATTCTGGTCCAATCAACACAGTCTCACCATCTTGAAACCAGCATAGAGGTGTCCTACACTTTCTACCATACAATGCTTCAAAAGGAGCCATTTCAATGCTTGCTTGGTGGCTGTTATTGTAGGTGAACTCCACTAGAGGCAGAATCTCATCCCAACTATGCAAATGATCTAACACACAAGTCCTGAGCAAATCCTTTAAGGACTGGATAGTTCTCTCTGATTGTCCGTCAGACTGAGAATGGTATGCTGAACTGAGCCTGAGTTTGGTCCCTAAAGCTTCTTGAAGTGTTTGCCAGAATCTAGAGGTGAATCTGGGATTTCTGTCTGATATTATATTGGAAGGGACACCATGTAATCTAACTATCTCACTTATATAAATTTGCGCCAACTTCTGCATAGATATTCTCAAATCGATCGGTAAAAAGTATGTAGTGTTTGTCAACCTGTCTACAATTACCCATATAGAATCGTGCTTCCTCAAAGTACGGGGTAAGTGGGTCACAAAATCCATAGAGATACTATCCCACTTCCACACTGGGATGTCCAATTGAGTTAGCATGCCTCTAGGTCGTTGATGTTCAACTTTTGATTTTTAACAAGTAAGACAAGTAGCAACAAACTTGGCTACATCACTTTTCATACCAGGCCACCAATAAGACTTCTTGAGATCTTGATACATTTTGGTCATACCTGGATGTAAACTGAGTTTGCTTTTGTGATCTTCAGATAAAATTATTTGTTTTAACTCTTAGTCTTCTGGTATACATATTCTCTTTTGAAACCTCAAAATATCATCTGCTCCTAAAGAGAAATCTTTAGCTTGTGCCCAAAAGACTCAAGATGTTCTTCAATTTCAGTTCCTCCAATTGCTTGTCTTTTACTCTCTTTAAAAACTTATTAGTTATAACAAGCGCATTACAACTAATGAAATTTGAAGATATAGAAACCTCCAAATTCAAATTCCTGAAATCTTCAATTAATTCTTGCTCTTTTATCGTGAGTGATGACGTTTGTATTCTCTTACGACTTAAAGCATCAACAACAACATTTGCTTTCCCAGGATGATACATAAGTTGGAAATCATAGTCCTTTAAGAACTCCATCCATCTCCTCTGCCGCATATTAAGCTCTTTTTGATCAAATAAATATCTCAAGCTTTTATGATCATTGTATACTTTAAAACTAGCTCCATAAAGATAATGCCTCCAGATTTTTAGGGCAAAAACAACCTCTGCCAGTTCGAAGTCATGAGTTGGATAATTCCTTTCATGCACCATAAGCAACAACCTTCTTATTTTGCATCAACACAGCACCCAATCCCAGATAGGAAGCATCACAGAAAATATCGAAAGGCTGATTTATATCAGGGATTGTCAAAACAGGGGCATTAGTTAACCTTCTCTTCAACTCTTCAAAACTCTTCTCACATTGCTCTGTCCATGTAAAAGGGTGATCCTTTCTGGTCAGTTGAGTCAAATGAGCAACTATCTTAGAAAAGCCTTCTATAAACCTCCTATAATATCCTGCTAGTCCCACAAAGCTTCTAATTTCTGTAACAGTTTTAGGATGTTCCCATTGAAGTACAACCTTTACTTTAGAAGGATCTACTGAGATTCCTTAAGCAGAGATAACATGTCCTAAAAATTGTATTTCAAACATCCAGAACTCACATTTTGAAAGTTTAGCATACAATTGCTTTTATCTCAAAATGTTTAGAACAATTTTGAGATGCTCTGCATGTTCTTCTATTGAATGAGAATATATCAGGATATCGTCTATGAATACCACCACAAACTTATCAAGAAAAGGCCTGAAGATTCGATTCATATAATCCATGAAGATAGCAGGAGCATTGGTCACTCCAAAAGGCATAACCAAGAATTCGTAATGGTCGACAACATTCGTTGGTTCACTACACGGCCATCCGAAGGTGTGGCTGACAACTCCCACTACTTGAAATTCTTAGTAGTCTAGAGACTACAAGAGTTTGGAAGACTACAAGAGTCTAGAGGACTAATGTGCTATACGACCATCAGAGAGCATGACCGACAACATTTGTTATATGGCCACCAAAGAGTAGGACCGAAATCACCACTTATGAAGCTCTTTGTAGTTCAACAACTACTCAAGCTTGGGAGGCTTGTGTACTATACAACCACCAAGGAGCATGGCCGACAACATTCACTCACAAAGCTCATTGCAGAAAGTGCACAGGCCGACAAGTGCCCAGACCCACAAGTACCCAGGTCGACAAGTACCTAGCCAACACCAACAAACCAACATATCCACTTTCCTTGCATTGGGAACGGGTGTCTCACACCTGACAAAGAAACAAATCCTAATAAACGACACTCCCATCATCTGAAAAAGAAGAGGCTGCACATCTTTCTTATGACACATAGTGCAGAATAACAATCATACTTTATGTAGAAGAGACTGCACATATTTCCTCTGACACATAGTGCAGAGCAACTATCATATCTCTAACAAAAGAAGCTATACATCTTCCTCGTAACATAAGGCAAATGAAGAGTCACCGGGTATGATAGTATAAATAGTGAATAGTGAGTAAAATTGGGGGCACATTTTTAATCAACTCCAATTCACATTATAAACCTATGATAATTAAATACTGACTTGAGCATCAGAGTGCCTTCTGCAGGTACCTCCCCTATTGTTTCAATCATCGAAAAACGAGGATCAACGAATGAGCTGACCAGTTAACATCTTGAAGTGTTGTTCTCAACCTCAAGGCTCCACAAGAACAAATATTGTTCCCAGCGGCTCTGTAAGAACAATTGACATCTACCATGAGGCCGAGAGGTACACAGACAGAGACTTCTACGAAGTCAACGAGGAGCAGACTACAAGACCAAAGGCAGAAGGACATCACCATGGCGAGCGACCCTATAACTATACTTGCTGCCTTACAACATGAGATGGTCGAGTTTTATGGCCGAATACAGTGGCTGAGCTCTATGGCCGAGTATAGAGGCTGAGCTTTATGGCCTAGTATAGTAGTTGATGGCCGAGTACAATGGTCGAGTTCAATGATACCAACCTCCATGGCTGAGTACAGTGGCTAAATTCAATGAGACTAACCTCTATGGCCAAGTACAGTGGCCGAGTATAGTAGCCGAGTTCTGTGGCCGAGTATAGTGTCTAAGTTCTATGGCCGAGTAAAATGATCGAATTCAAGAATACCAACCTCTATGGTTGAGTATAGTGGCCGAGTACAATGACTGAATTCAAGAATACCAACCTTTATGGCTGAGTACAGTGGCCGAGTTCTATAGCTGAGTACAATGGTCGAGTTCAAGCATACCAACCTCTATGGTCGAGTACGGTGGCTGAGTTCTATGGCCGAGTACAATGATCAAGTTCAAGAGTACCGAGCTCCATGGTGAAGCTCTCCCGAGGCCGAACTACACAAGGCCAACCTCCATGGCTGAGCTATATGGCTGAGTACAGTGGTCAAGTTCATGTGGCTGAGCTCTATGGCCGAGTACGACGATCGAGTTTAAGAATACCAACTTCTATAGCCGAGTACAGTAGCCAAATTCAAGAATACCAACCTCTATGGCTGAGTATTGTGGCCGAGTTCTATGGTCGAGTTCAAGCATACCAACCTCTATGGCCGAGTACAGTGACCGAGTACAGTAGTCGAGTTCTATGGCCGAGTACAATGACCGAATTTAGAAATGCTAAGCTCTAAGAAGCCGAATTCCGTGGCCGAGCTCCGTGTTGATCCGCAGAGGACGACATCCATTACTAAGCTCCAGAATGTCGAGCTCTATGAAGCCTAGCTGCATGGCCAATCTCTCGAGGCTGATATCCGTGCTGATCCGTAAAGGACAACATCCATTACTAAGCTCCAGAATGTCGAGCTCTATGAAGCCTAGTTCCATGGCCGATCTCTGAGGCCGAGATTCATGCTAATCCGTAGAGGACAACCTCCATTACTAAGCTCCAGAATGTCGAACTCTATGAAGCCTAGGTCCATGGCCGATCTCTCGAGGCCGAGATCCGTGTTGATCCGTAGAGGACAACCTCCATGACTAAGCTCTAGAATGCCGCGCTCCAAGGTCGAGCTCCAAAGTGCCGAGCTCTGTGCTGATCCGTCAAGGATGATTCCCATGATTCGCTGCATGGATCAATTCTACAAACTTCTTAAAGATAAGAATTATAGATTTTTGTTGTTGCATATTATTTTAATTGAATTTTATTCAAATTCTTCTAAGGAAAATATTTCAATACCTTACCTCATTTTAGTGAAATATGCCTTATCTTGGTTTAGTAGTTGACATGTACAATCTTGTCACTAATATGTTCAAAATAACATTTGTTCTTCAAAATTTTCTGTAGTATCTTCCTAGTTTAGTCTTCAGATGGGACCGATATGCATCACACACATCTCTGTTACCTGTTGAAACTAATGAGCTCAAGCCACATCTCCTCCTCCAAAGGTCTAGTTCAAGAAGGTCGAGCACAACCTTGGTCTTTGCTTCACAAACTCAATCAAAAGCAATTGGTATCAAGGCCGAGAAACACCTCGGCCGCTACTTTAAAAACCCAATCAAAAGTGATTGGTACCAAGGTCGTGAAACACCTCGGTCTCCACTTCAAAACCAATCAAAAGCGATTGGTAACAAGGCCGAGAAACACTTCGGCCTCCACTTCAAAACCCAATCAAAAGTGATTGGTATCAAGGTCGAGAAATATCTCGGCCTCCACTCAAAACCCAATCAAAAGTGATTGGTACCAAGGTCGAGAAACACCTCGGTCTCCACTCAAAACCCAATAAAAAATTATTAGTACAAAGGCTAAGAACGACCTCGACCCTCACTCACAAGTTGACAATCGCTCAGGCCGACATGTTGAGGTATAGGGACTTCGTAGGTCACCAGTCGCTCAAGCCGACATGTTGTCAGCCAACAAGGTATGGGGACTTCACATGTTGCCAGTCGCTCAGGCTGACATGTTGTCAGCCAACAAGGTATGAAGACTTCGCAGGTTGCCAGTCCTCGGGCCGACATGTTGTCAGCCAACAATATATGGGGATTTCGTAGGTCGTTAGTCGCTTAGGCTGACATGTTGTTAGCCAATAAGGTATGGAGCCTTCACAGGTTGTCAGTCCTCAAGCCAACATGTTATCAGCCAACAAGGTATCGGGACTCCGCAGATTGCCAATCGCTTAGGCCGACATGTTGTCAGCCAACAAGGTATATGGACTTCGCAAGTTGTCAGTCGCTCAGGCTGACATGTTGCCAACCAACAAGGTATGGGGACTTCACAGGTTGCTAGTCCTCAGGCAGACATGTTGTCAGCCAACAAGGTATGGGGACTTCGCAGGTTGCTAGTCCTCAGGCTGACATGTTATCAGCCAACAAGGTATGGGGACTTCGCAGGTTGCCAGTCGCTTAGGCTGACATGTTGTCAACCAACAAGGTATGGGGATTTCGTAGGTTGCCAGTCCTCAGGCCAACATGTTGTCAGCCAACAAGGTATAGGGACTCCACAAGTTGCCAATCGCTCAGGCCGACATATTGTCAGCCAACAAGGTATACAGGCTCCACCAATTGACAGTTACCCATACCAACATGTTATCAGCCATAGTGAACTACACGACCAATCTAGGACACAGGCTCTGCCGCTTTCCAGTTATCCAAGCCGACATGTTATCAGCCATACCCACGTGCCGCATATTATGTGTATCACACAGGCCGATATGTCATCAGCCATTCCCACACATCAGTTTCTCTACCATCGCACACATTGGGACTAATGCGAGCAACAAAGATTGACCAATTCTTGGCCTTATGCCACTTAAAACTCTTAGTAGTCTAACAACTACTCTAGCTTGGGAGGCTAGTGTACTATACGACCATTCGAGAACATAGCGACTGACAATCACTCATGAAAACTTTTGTAGTCTAACGACTACTCAAGCTTGGGAGACTAGTGTACTATACGACCATCAAAGAGCATGACCGACAACATTCGCTGGTGCACTACACGACCATCCGAAGCTGTGGCCGATAACTCCACTCCTTGAAACTCGTAGTAGTCTAAAGACTGCAAGAGTCTGGGAGACTAGTGTATTATACGGCCATCGGAGAGCTTGGCCGACAACATTCGTTGGTGCACTACACGACCATCCGAAGGTGTGGCTGACAACTCTCACTCCTTGAAACTCTTGGTAGTCTAAAGACTACAAGAGTCTGGGAGACTAGTGTGCTATACGACCATCAAAGAGCATGGCCGACAACATTCGTTGGTGCACTACACGTTCGACCGACAACTCCCACTCCTTAAAACTCTTAGTAGTCTAAAGACTACAAGAGTCTGGAAGACTAGTGTGCTATACGACCATCAGAGAACATTGTCAACACCCAATTTCGTCCGGGTAAAATAAAATTTTCAATAAATAATAGCAAGTAAAAAATAATAATAAAGTAAAATATATAGGTAGGTGTTAAGAGAATAAAAACAGAAAAAATGGAA
>Ga0099825_1005813_pt1 | contig 15706 bp, 6 predicted proteins | sample SiratroredBW_FD_76838 | JGI IMG/M metagenome (GOLD analysis project Ga0099825, IMG submission 76838) | Root nodule microbial communities of legume samples collected from California, USA - Siratro red BW | ecosystem: Host-associated > Plants > Roots > Nodule | place: USA: California | collected...
CAAAAAAAAAATATATATATATATATATATATATATATATATATATATATATATATATATATATATATATATATATATATATATATATATATATAATTTATCTACTAGAATATTTCTCCTTAAATAGATCACTTTTTTTATTGGTCATTTTTTCACTTATACAATTGTTTGTCAATTTTCATACAAAAGTTTGCCAAAATTATGTTATAATTCTATTAAACAGTCAAAAAATGTTGATATCATGAATATGTAACTTAAATCTATAAACATTTTGATCAAATATGTCATACAAACCAATAAAAAAAATAAAGAAGCATAAACATTTTTATATTGGTTTATTTTTTTTTTTAAATTTACATTTAGTTTAAAACATCACAACATAAGGGAGATTGTTTCACTATCTTGAGATATAGATTACAACCACACATCATAAGTAAAAAAGTTTCTTGAAAATCTATCAAAAAAGTTACATGACTTAATAGAAAACCTACTACATGCAAACACTATAGTTAGGTGTACTGAAAGACAAATTCAAATTGCAAAGATGTCAAATCTTATACTGAATATTTCATAAAAAATAAGATTAAGAGAACATGTAATGATCTACTAATTGTCTTAAAGTAAAAAATCCTTAAATAAAATTACGATAAAATAAACTTTTATTGTTTTTGAAGAATTTTTGCAAGTTAAAAAACTATTGTAAATGACTAAAATATGTTAATTTTGAAATTCTCATAAAATCTTTAATATCTAACACATATATAATAGATTAATTTTATAAATAAAATTATATTATTTATGTCTCGTTTTGAAAATTCAATATGAATAAACTAATCCATTATATTTTTCAACCATCAAATAATTGATTATCACTTAAAGTATTACATTATTATATAAAATAATTGATTATTTATGATTGTCTCCCTTAAAAGAAAATTATAATTGAGTATAACATTCTAAAACACCTTCTAAGTCAATTGGTAAAAAAATAAGGTTTTAAATTGATATAGTATGCATAAACTTCAAAATAATTTATACTTATTATTTAAAAGTTATCTAATTATAGCTTAAAAAGCTATTAGATGTTCAAACTATTTGAAGTCTAAAGGTTGAACTAGATTTTAAAAATTAAATAATAAAAGAATAGTATCTCTTGGAAAATTAGTGGCTAGAGTTAAATTTCCATTATCCTTCAATCTCCTAAAATCATATAATTTATTTTTTATATTTATCTAAAATTAGTCAATAACTTTTTATTATAAACTTTAATATTTATTTGAAGTTGATGATATAAAAGTACTATTTAAAAAAAATCAAGAACACATATAAAGAAAATTAAATGTATAATTATCATTTAAAGATATTTTTTATGGAGTTCTCTTTTACACATGAGTGAGATTTATTAACTAAAAAAAAGCTTTGAATAAAAACAAGTTCCATAAATGCGTATCACATAAAAAAAAAAAAGTAAAATTGAAAAACAAGAGTGAGTTAAAGGAAAAAAAAATGAAAAATAACATACCATCTAAGTTTCACAAGGATAATTCACTCACATGAAGAAGTGTTTTAAGATACAAACCCATTAAACAAAGTTACATACTTTTAAGCCAAAACTCTCACAAAATTTGATTTGAAACGTAAAAAGTACATGAAGGATAACCCTTTATCTATATCTAAAGAATAAATTAAGAATGTGTATTACCCTTTAACTACCACAAGAATAATATAAAATAAAAGTTATAACTTTCTAATGAGGTAGTTGGGGGAATGTACATCATTAATCTCTTTATCGATTAAGTAAATGAGTGAATAAACTTGTAAACCATGTTTATAATAAGTTAGACAATTCAATTGAATCATTAACCATTTCTAAACCTCCTAAAAATACTAGAATGTTCTATAAACTTATATAAATTTACAAAAATATTCTTTCCTAATTTTGTTCAAATTCCGTGATTTTTTTTAAAAACCTCCTTACAATTCTTCTTTATTTAACGTCAAATTCAAATTCATAGTTTGAGCAGTTTCAGATTTCAACAAATAAAATAGATTTCAAAATATAAATAAATAATAATTTATAGAAATTACAAAAATAAAATATAATCAAATCAATCTAACCAAACTGAAGCGACTACTAACTAAATATACCATAACAATACTATTTCAGTAATAATTTCACTGAAAAATTTTATATTTTTAAAAATTATTACAACCCAATTTAATTCAATAAAGCATTACATTATAAAAGTCAACCAAATTATACACACTTACAAGTTACAACTCCTAATACTGGGCAAGAAAGTAACAGGAAGAAGAAGATGAAAAAAGTTATGCATGAATTGAATGAATAAATAAAAATGGATGGAGATGTGAGTAATATGGATAGCATGATGTCACCATCCCAATAGATATGATATTGCATCTGAACTTCAAATACTTTCTTACTTTCTTTTTGCCTCCTTACCATATCTCTCTTCTATTTTCTCACTTTACAACACTGCACTTATATAGCCGCCTTTCATTTTCATAATCAGCACATGCTATATTTGTTATCACAACATCATATATCTAAGAACAGTTGGCTCATACTACAACGATATTCTCAAATGCCTCAAATTAAAATAGTAATTTTGTTATTCTTAACATTACAAACACACAACTTGTCATGCCACAAACTTTCAAGTGGGATCCTATAATATCTGTGCCACTTTTTTTTGTTCTTAGTGTGAAACAGTCTTATCCACAAGTGAAGAGTAGCTGGAGCAAGTGGGCATTAGCTGGTTTTCAAAGCATGGAAAACAAACAACAATAGACTGTGCTTAGTAAGCAGAGAGTGGTCTTTCTTATCCTCTGAAACTGATTCGCCATAAATTCTCCTTCTCTGTCCCTTGTTCATAATTGGATTTGGGACCATTGTGAGCACAGACTCAATAAAGGACACTTTATGTACCACTTTTTGGATTCATGAACTTATATTTTGGGTATGAGATTAGATGAGCATCTATCAGATATTTATTTCATGTCTTGCAATGTGCAAGCAAATGCCCCCTTACTATGCTTCTTCAAGTGTTGGGACCATTTCACTTCAGTGCCTAATCCATTATTCAATCCATGAAATCCAAACAGTATGTGATGCTTCTTCCACTTCCCCTAACTTTTTTTAACCAACAACAAATACAACCACGTAACACCCCCCACGTATTATATGCTATTCATCATAGTATTTTATATAAGTCTTGCATTTCATTCTTCAATATGTTTCTACCTAACTGAAATGAATTTGTATATAACACATATATAATTACAATTTTTTTTTCTGCTGTGTTGTCCATGGAATTGATGAACACTTTCATTATAGGTGAGTTGTGCTGGTTAATTAAACTATTTATTAGAGATATTTTAGAAGTAATATATAGTATCATTAATATATCTTTTGTTTAATGAACTATTCCTTCAAAGAATCTTTTATTTTTTGCTTGACTATTTTAATCAATGCTTATTTTTTCCTAATCAATATTACAAGTAATGGGGCATTTAGGAATTATATTACTGGTAAAACAATATCAATAGACTGAACTACTTGTCAGAGATATTTTAAAACTATTGTACCTCTTCTTGTTCAAATTTCTTCTTTATCAAAAGTAAACTAATTTTGATCCATTGCAATTTAAAAAAAAAAAAATTATTTTCTTTTAAGGTACTCTCAAAATATACCAAATACTTGTTAGTTTGTAATTCGTGAAACTTAGCCATGTGCAAATCTGTGCAACTTCCGTTCTCATAAGTTTGAAAATACTTATCTATATTGAAGAATCAAATGTGTTAAACAGTAAACTTGTTATAAGTCAGAATTTTAAAAGCCAATTAATTCTTTACTCACTTTTCTATTGAAAAAAAAAACAAATACAATTTTTTTTTATTTCTCCTTTTAAATTTTTATTTTTCTTCAAATTGGTTTACAAGTATTTTTTAATTTATATTTTCATATTGTATAACGTAGTTAGATAAGCCATTTTGGAAAGAACATAAAAGAACTCATCAACATAAAGTATCAAAACTCATAAATTATTTTAAATTGTTAATATATGGTAAATGAGGCATCTTGTACTAAAGTAGCCTAAGAATTAGAAAAATCTAAGATTTATGCTTAATGTAACAACAATTATAATTTGTTTATTAAATGATAAATATGTCGGCGGTTACAAGACATTCTGTTTAACAACTCTAATAAAATTAGCAACAAAAATAATAATTTTTTTTATCTAAATTTTAAAAACTCAAAAAATAACTAAATCTTTAAATTTTGAAACTTTTTTTTTTTTGTTAGTTTACCCTTCTTACCTCTTCAATATGTTTTCAGGTACTATCTAATTAACAGTAAGGTACTGTCTAATGAACACTAAGAAATAGGAACTCTAATCAATGCAAAATGTCCTGGGTGGTTCAGAGAGATATTTAAAATCACTTTACTTTAACCAGCATACTCTTATTAAATGAAAAATAATTAGTTTAATTACTTATCCAAATTGATTCACTGTATTTATTAATCCAGATAAAATATATGTATCCATTGCTAGCATGGAAATTCAAGTTACTTCTTAGAGGCTAACAAGTAACGGAATTGGGCCTTTTTCTACAAGCAATATTGGGCAACAAGTATGGGCCTTGCCAGTTTTAAATGTCTAACCCAGAACCTGCTCCAAAAGATGATTTGATTATTATGTTATGGGATAGGTATAAGTGAAAAACCATTATATTATTTCACAGGTAACAACATCCTTTTAAATATAAAATAAAATAAAATCCATTTTTACATTGTTCTTAGTATGAGAGATAAAGCCTCACAGTATGGGTTAATGCTTCACAGTGGGTTGTAAATTGTGAAGATGGTGCAGGCTAAGGTATTGGTGGGCTCTTGACCAGAGTAACACAAGCACCCAACCCACGCACGCACGCACGCAGAGTCGCGGTCACCGATTAAAGGGTTCACTTCACACGTGAGTGTAGAGTATGAGTAGGAATTTAGGATGGCCCCACCTGTTTCATTGGTCACTAAACATAAAAGTAGTTTGACCCTACTGCCTGGTTGCTTTCTGTGTCAGTCACGAGCCATACACGTGCCAACTCTCTCTCTCTCTCTCAAACTCCGTTTATAACTCCAACGCCATTAATCCACTATTCAGCTTCAGCTTTCATCGAACGCCTCACCCTGAAGTAAATATTGTGACTAAAAAATAGAGTAAAAAAAGATGAGATAGCGGCAAAAGCGGAGTGGTTCCGGCATTGGGTCCCTGTGTCGTAGCAGAGCCCCGCAAAACCTGTGCTTCCTAAGCAAATCAAATCTTTTTTCCCTTTTTATTTCCTTCCTTCCAATCTCATTATGTCTAACCACACCCAATTATTTCTATTCAGATTCCACAAATCAATGTTATTGTAAGAGTCAGGTCTTCAGTTTCCCACATCCTTATCTCTTCCCATTCTCATCAATCACTACCCAACACATGAATTCCATCACAATAACTCTGCCTCTACCCTGCATAATCCTTGTCCTTAAAAATAAATTTCCTTTAGCTTCAACTATTTGGACTTTATTAACTCTTTCTTATTTTTAATCTTTTAAATGGATGTATATTTTTTTCTTCAAGAGTGAAAGTTTGACTTTTTTATTCAACTCGAACCAATTAAGTATAGTTCGTCAATTTAAATAGAATTTTGCACAAAACCCACTCATACTCTCGGACTACTTTGATTGGTATGAAAATTGAGCTCTTTTCAAACCCAACTTCTCTTTTGTTGCATTTTTTCAAACTCAACCTAATTAGAGTAATGAATGCTCGTAATTAAATTGAAATTTAATCTATTAGCCTTATGATAATGTTTTAGTCCTTATTTCTTCTATTCTAAAATATTTATTGTTCTAGATGAAATGCCTATTTTCAGGAAGTGATTAATTATTTGTTGATTTAATAAACTGACTTTGAGAATTGAAATGACAAAGTATTCAGATCAGATACTTTAGAATGGAAAACATCACTAAAATTAATATACTTCTTCCATTTTAAATTAATAATTCTTTTAAATTATTTTTCAATCAATTCATGCGTATAATTAAGAATAATCATCAACTCAACTCTTACAATGAAAAAAGAAACATAGTAGTAAAATAGTTAGATATATCTTTATTCAAAATTTACATTAATTATTTCTTAATCTACTCTCATTCTTAACTGAAATATAAGAAATTTAATCAATTTCAGCTTATTTGTTAATTCCATGGTTGAAAAAGATATAGTTTAGAAAGTTTATAAATTTGTAAAGGAGGGTGGTAATTTATTAAGTAAAAAGGAAAAGGTGAGATGAATAAAGATGAGAGATGATAATTAGGAATTGAAATTAGTGAAGAGTGACGTATGATGATGATAGGGAGGGTAGTAGGGTAGGGTAGGAGAGGTATGAAAGAAAACAACAAAGAAACATCACTGTTAGGAATAAGGAGTGTGACTATGGGTAGAGTCTAGAGAATAGGCAAAGAGAGAAAGAAAGGGAAAGAGAAAGAGAAATTGGTAATGATGAAAAAAGATGGGTGATGAGAGTGGAGGGTGTTATCTGTCCTCCTCAACACCCGGCAAACCCATTTCAATTGCCGCATTCCTGTCTCCCCTCAACTTTTTCCCATTCTCACTCCTCCTTTTCTTCCATCACAACACAACACAACACGAACACTTATCTTACAATATTCCTCCCACCACAAACCACTATTAAATCTACAAATCACAAACACCAAATACCCAATATTGAATCTCACACTAAACTTCAAAAATACACGCCCACTCCAAAATCAATCAAGTGCGCCATTCTAATAAAAAAAACATCTTGGGAATCGACCTATTTAGTTTGAATTCCATATGCTGCTTTTACTACTCTTTTGCATTTTTTTCTTGTCCTATGTGGATGAAACTTTCATAACTCCTTCTGTGTGTTACTATGATTTCTTAGGTCTAATGAGCAAGCCCGACATGGAATTGAATGTGCGAGACAGAAGATTATGGTATGGTTGACTTGTAGAATAAGCAGCGATCTGAAATTGTGTGTGAATCAGAGGATTATGCCATGATTCCTCTGCAGTCATTATTTATGTCCGTAAAACCTTCACCTATGCCCTTGGATACCCTTCCCATGCTCCAGTCAGTCCCACATATAATAATCATAACTCTCTATAAGTTTATTAAATTTTATAATATGCAAGAAATGTACTGGGTTACCTTAAAAATGAAACACTGCATTGGTTCGGAAGAATAATGGAACACTGCATGGTGTAGAAGCGTTCATGCGCATTCAGATGGTATCTTTGATCGTGATATTTTTCAACAGAAAAAAAAAAAAAACCACGTCAAAGAAAAATACAGTGATAGTGAAAATGAGCTTTACCTTTTGAATTTGCGCATGCAACTCCCAATGGATCATTTTCAACGCTTTCTCTTTTTTTTTTTTCTCTCTATTCTTTTGACCTACCTAATCTTATTTGCGCATTCATCACCACTAATGTCATATTTCATTTAGTACTTCTTTTTCTTTTTTATTGAGTTATATATTTCCGATTCAAAATAAATGTGTTTTCGGATATGTGTGGATGACTCACCTTTTATGCCAAATTTACGTTTTCATACACTATATATGATGACGCAGAAGTTGATATTAATGTCTACTTCAGTATATATTTTTTATTTTAAATTGAAATTTAACTGATTTCAGTTTTAGGACTGCAATTAATACCATTACGTATGTAATACAATTTTATTAACAAATTATGCTTCCATCCATATATAGTTTATTTTTTCGCACCCTTCTTATTTTTTTTTTTTCAAGGAAAGAGACAGCACTATCATTTGATGTTTATCAAACGAGTTAATTATAATTTTTCTCTCCTTCTGTAGTTTCTAAAGAATTTCTAATACACCATGTTTAAATTAAAAAATGCATTAAAATCCATTTTGACTCTAAATTTAAATTTGTGGGAATTCAATGACAACCTTGTTGACTAACATTTAGTTGGTATTAAAAATTAATTCATAACTATCTCCACCCACCCAGTTTAATCACAATACAAACACTGTAGTGTAAGGTCTCAACAAGTTACTGTTACGTTTTGGTTGGTTCACAAAGCACACGAGGGTAAATGGGACATTTAAAAATTCCAAAGGGGAACGTTGTAGCACCTGTTAACAGCGACCAGATATTTATTTAATTTGGTGTCTCCATATAGTGAGGGAATGGACGGTTTTGATTTATCCGTGGGAATGCATCGCATCCGTCCAACGCAAAATCCGGAGTCCATATCATTGTTATCCAACTAACAAAACGACACAGCTTCCGCCGTTTATTCTCCGTTTTGCCCTTCAGTGCTATAATCGCGTTTAATCGCTTTTGTTTGGTTTTTCAGTCTTAAGGCTTCATTCGTTGAGCTTCTCCACTCATATCTCCCCAAAAGCTTTTGTTTCTTTCTGCTTATGGAAGCCCCTTAAACTTTCTCTCTCTGCTTCACTTTCTCGCTTTTGCATTTACTCGCAAAAAATTTCCACAAAATCAGCATCAGTTTTCTTCTGTCTCTGATCTACCAAAACTCGTTTCCTTAGGTGCGTAATTCTTCAAATTTCTCCTCCTACTTCCGACTGTTCGTTTTCTTTTCAAATATTTCTTCCATGATTTTCTTTCTCGGCACTTTCAGGTAGAATGTAGTCCTTTTTGTTTCGTTTAGTTTTCTGAAAAAAAAAAAAAAACTGCTGAGGAATTTGCGCGAGCGCGGATCTGTTTAGCTTCTTCAGCTTTGTATTTACTTATTTGCTGAAGAAGTTGATGTTGTTAAGAAGAGTGAACTAGAAATAGGAAGGGAGTAGGTTGTGCTATTTTGATAAGTCTTCAGTCAATTACTAACTCGCAAGGTTGTTTATGTGTCTTAATGTTGTGATTCTGTTATGGTTAATTTTTTTTTATGCTTAACTCTGCAATAGTAAAACGTATGCATGCTAATTATTTACTTTTTTATTTTATTTATCACTGTGATTTGTTGTTGCTTGTTAATGGCGTGATCGTTATGACTGGACCTTTTTTTATCATGCTTAAGCGTGTTTTTCTTATCAATGGTGTTTTGTTTATTAGCATGGGGCTTTTTGTGTTGCTTGTAATTTGAAGTGGACGATGGATTTGACTTTTGCTGTTTCTGTTTGTGGCAGTTTGGTTTGATTGTGTTTGGAGTGTGATGTCGCCGCCGGCGGTGGTAACGGAGGAGGATGGGCTGAGCAAGGTGTCGTCGACCGTGGCGTCTGGTTCTTCGCAGTCCTTGGATTGTTTCTCTCAGGATGGAGCTGGGTTGAAAGAAAGGAATTACTTAGGGTTGTCTGATTGCTCATCAGTGGATAGTTGCGCTTCTACTTTGCCAGGCTTGGGTGATGAGAAAAAGGAGAACATGAATTTGAAGGCTACCGAGTTGAGGCTGGGTCTTCCCGGGTCACAGTCACCTGAAAGGGATCCGGATCTTTTCTCTTTGACCTCAGCAAAGCTTGATGAGAAGCCACTGTTCCCTTTGGTTCCTACTAAAGACGGGATTTGCTTGTCGTCCCAGAAAACTGTTGTTTCTGGCAACAAGAGAGGTTTTGCTGATACCATGGATGGGTTTTCTCAGGTTAGAAGAGATGCTTGACGTTCTTAATATCGTGAGAAATGTATTTTTTCTGCCTTGTCTGAGATTAGCTGTCACTATCTTTCATGCAGGGAAAGTTTACTGGTAATACGGGGATGACCGCAATGCTATCACCTAGGCCTTCTGGTGCTCAGCCTTCTGCAATGAAAGAAATGCCGAGCAAGTTGCAAGAACGGCCTTGTTCAACTAATAATGGATCCGGTCATAACCATACAGGTGCTTCTATAAGTGGCAGTGCACCGGCATCTAAGTAAGTGGAATCTATCATCTCAAGGAACCATAATTTTCACGAGATTTTAGGAGTTGGACAAATGAACACCTCAAATAGGATTTTTGTTGTGTTTCTAGGTATGCTAATTACGTAAAATCCGTTGTGACAGGGCACAGGTTGTCGGTTGGCCTCCTATAAGATCATTTAGGAAAAACTCGATGGCCAACACATCCAACAAGAACAATGATGAAGTAGATGGAAAAGCAGGTGTTGGCGCACTCTTTGTGAAGGTCAGCATGGATGGTGCTCCCTATCTTAGGAAGGTAGATCTAAGAAGTTATACAAGATATCAGGAACTATCTTCTGCACTTGAGAAGATGTTCAGCTGTTTTACCTTAGGTGAGCTTTTGCAGTTTATTTACTTAGCAGTAGATTAGTTTTTACTGATGATTTGTTTTAAAAGTTATTTGATGGTTATTTTAATTTTATTCTGGAATGTGTGTTTGGTACTTGTTTACAATCAGGTCAGTGTGGTTCCCATGGAGCTCCAGGAAGAGAAATGTTGAGTGAGAGTAAGCTGAGGGACCTTCTGCACGGTTCAGAGTATGTTCTCACTTATGAAGATAAAGATGGAGACTGGATGCTTGTAGGGGATGTACCGTGGGAGTAAGTACATTTAAATTCTTCACGTGGTCTGTCATTTCTCTTTTCTCATTATATTTTCCAGTTATGGTAATTATAGTTGTTTCTTTGATTATATTGTTAGGTGATTTAGCAATTATACAACCTAAAAAGGTGTAAAGGGTAAGAGTTATTAATGGGCACATATATAATTTCTTGCTAATTGCCAACTGTCAAACAATTTGGAAATTAACGAATTAATTGGAGTTCATTTTGGTTACTAGTGATTGAGGAGATAAAAAATTAGAGCAAAAGTGCTACATCCTGGTCTATTTGTGGTGTAGAATATTAATTGCTTGTTTTTATGCCTTGAACGCTGAGTCTAGTGATCAATGACTTGCTTGTTCAAATCCTGCAACATCTATGCTGGCATTATTTTTTTTCCAGTATTTTGAAAAGACCCAGAAGTCAAGTTTTATTAGTAATTCCTGAATCTTGCTTACTTTACAATCACCTAGAAGGATAACAAACTTAGTTTGATTCACAATATGATAATAAAAGGTTAGGTGCAAGAATTAATACCGATGCTATCCTAATATTTTTTTCTTCTGACCAATTCTTCTAATTTTAGGAGAATATCCATTAGAGGAATATTAAGGATAAAAAATAGTTGTAATTTGTATGAAATAACAGCCTAATTCCTTCGATTTGCAATTGAGGGGCATGGTAACTGAGAGTTTATGTTAATCAACTAGTTTGTGCATAGCATATTTTCAATGCGAAATAAGCTGTTTTGACAAATATGGGCTGAAATATAAAACGATGCATACCTTCAGGAGCAACACTCAATTAAATGTTAAAGTCCTTTTCCGAAGACAAATGTAGGTGTATTGACATCCCCACTTTGCTCTTCTTGTCATGTCATTTAACTTATTACTTCTCTCTACGTATAGATGGGCATCAACTCATTGAGATGTTCTCGAAACATTTTTCTTTTGCAGAAACGAATATATAGTCTGATGTGAGTCATTTAGCATGCACCATATTAATATATTTGTAGTCAAATTTCAGCTAGTTTAACAGTTACAAATAAAGTTAATAGAATAGAACGTGCTGCTAGTCTGCTACTGAGGTGTTTGCTATAGACATGAGGTTAGAAATTGAAGTTAGCACATGGTAAAGAAGGATTAGAATGGGGATAACGAAGAAATGACTTGCTTCTTAACAGAATGCCTGAGTGGCTGTGGCTAATGAGTGTGAGGGAGAGTAGGGGTCTGTAATGGTTAATTCAGGGTATGGGGGGCCTTTGAGAAGGGGATGAAGCATATATATACTCCTTGTTTAGTCGGTAGGGATTTATTTTTATCTTTTCTAGTTCCATTTTTCATGTATGCTATAGACTTGTACAATAGTATCAATCTAAACAATTTGATTATGGCTAGGGTTTTTTTCTGTTGAATACATTTTTACTATTAATTCCTCTAGATAACCTGTTGGTGTGTTAATTTTCTTGTCTATGTAGACATCAGGTCTTGGTGCAAATTCGTGTTCGTACCAATAAGTGAACTGACTAGTGGAATGAGATTTTTGCTTTTCCCTACTGGTTGACATTCCTTTTCCACTCAACTTCATTTCTACGTTTGTTGCAGAATGTTTACTGATACTTGCAAAAGGCTGAAAATTATGAAGGGTTCTGATGCCATTGGCTTAGGTATGTATTCTCACCAATGATTCATTTGATCGTCACTAACTATACCTAATGTGGAAGACTGACCTACGTAATTTGAGAGACGCCATGCCTATGAACTATACCTGCTGCAGATTATGATCCTAACATGTTCTTATGTGATCACTTGAATCTAGATAAACATCACTATATGCTATTTCCTGGAATATTTGAAACATTTGTACATGCAAAATTTCGTGTGGCTGTCACTGTAAAAGTTGATCTTTGATCGATTAACCGTTAAACCAAAATGGTGCAAGTCAATATATATTGGATTTTGGGGTGCAATTTTAGAAGGAGTTTTTATCTGCAAAAATATTGTAACTTTACTACAAAAACAATTACATTTTAGTAGTTGGATCATTAGTGTTGTCACAGGAACTGCATATAGGACCTTTTGTTTGAAACTCTATCATAACCTTGATATTCAATACCACAGTCTATCTCGTCAGCTAATGTCAATTTAAATAGTAATCACACTAATAATACTGTTTACCTTATAACTTCAAATAAATAGCCTCAATTTGCTTAAGTGGAGTTTTTCTGCCTCAGCTCCCAGGGCAATGGAAAGGTCCAAAAGCAGGACTTAGGGTATCCGAGACTGCCTTTTGTCGAATCAAAGCTTCATTGCCGGATCCGGAGTGGGAAAAAAAAGGAAGATGACTAAATTCCCTGAGATTGGTGGTTTAAAGCCCTTCAGCTGTTGTTTTTATGTTTTCGAGTCACATAAGAGTTTTTCTTGCTCGTGTTAATTTGTTACCACTATCATATCATATGAAGCTACTTGGAAGATTAGTATTTGTGGAGTCTGTAATCATTATAGGAATCTGTTTGTTTTGGATGAATCGATAATCTGTTACAGACATCAGACGGTTCTAACACTATATTTGTGATTTATGTCTCACTCGCCAATTCTTTTCTTTCATTTTCTTCGATAGCATTCTTTCGTGTCGACTGTTACCATGTGAAAATGGGTATGGGTAGAGCCATTAAAATCTGGTCTGATGTTAGTAGTGATACCTTATTGGCTTTTTAATATTTTATTGTTCTTCATGATTACATATGGACGAAAATATTCAATGCATTGATTGTCAGTGCAATCCATTATGTTGACAATAATGGCGAATCAGAACTTAAAACACCAGTATCTTGTGATCCTAATAGAAAACAAAATATGCTAAATTGAGAAAAAAAATTAACAAGCGTAATTTTTAACTGTTTGTCATGATAGCATTTGCAAAATGTTGATTTTCGTGCAAAACGGATGTATGTTAAGGTTCATGTCAACAACAGATTTTAAGATCGCAGATAAAACGAAAGTTTGAGTTTTACCTATGGGGATAAGATTGCATGTAGCATGATCACTTAATTACTTTATCCTGTCTGTGGCCACCAGGAACATAATCATGCTTCTCAACTGTTTACATTAATGTATTCGAGTAACGGGGGAATTAAGAATCAAGCATCGAGTAAAGGTTCTCTCAGCTTAAATAATTCAATTAAAACAAATGATTTAAGTGCGTGTTGAGAATTCCAATCTAACGTTACCTTAAATGCTGTTGCTTTAGAATTTAGCTCATCTGGGCTTCCATTGTTACTTAGTTTAAGGAGATGTGTTGTGGAGTTTAGTTTGATAGTCCATAATACTTGTATCTAATATACTCTATTATGTTTACGAATATAGTATAAAAGATCATCGATTACTACTATATTTACTTATATATACACATATATGTAAAAATAATCAATTATATTATAATATAATTGATCATTATATAATATTAATATTATTAATAATAATAAAACTAAAATTAAAAATAATTTGATTATTTTATAAATATATCATTTTTAAAAATCATTATGTCAATCAAATTATTCAGAAATTTTTCTTTCATTTTTCTCATTTTTCATTATCTTTTTATTAATTCAAATAATATAATTTTTATTAACTTTTTCTTTATTTCCTTTCTTTCTCAATCCCTAATGTAAATACACCGTGATCTAAATACATCCTAAGACTTGCTATAATTTGACGGTATTTGAATGATAAAGTTTCAGAGGTCACAGGGAAATTTCTTCTTGATCTGTTGATGTTTTCCATTTGCCATATCGTATATGGTCACTGCAGATTTTCATCTTGAAACCAGAATCTCATCAATGCTTTGGTGGTAATCAATTACTCAATCGAATTCGTTGAATGGTATTGATAGTTCATTCCTTGAATAGTATGATGGTATAAAATTTTATTGTTTCTCATTATCTTTAGTCGCTAGTTGTTCGTAGGTGTCCATTGGAAGAATCATAGTAATTTTTTTTAAACTAATTTAGCGAGCATTTGGAAAGAGATGCAAAATTGGAAAAACATTTCTCCCAAATATTGAAAAATTCAAACTTGGTATTAGTGGTAGGTGGCATAATCTTCATTCTTTATTAAGGAAACGGCAATCCTGAAATATTATTTTTTATACGATAAAATCAATCTCTATGAATATGTTATAGTGAAAATTCTGTCTTTACCTGAGATAATTTTTGAGAAATAGGGTCAAACATGATCATCCAGCAAAACGAGGAAAAAGACTACAAAAACTATAAATATGTTCATGTAATAATTGTGCTTACTTTTTTTATAGTGGCAATTAGATTTAAGATATGATGCTAATCAAATCCTATTAACCTCAAATCTTTCATTCTTGTTTTTATAGATGATTCTAGCAATAGAAGCAACAGTCTTAGAGTTGGTGTGCACTACTACCCTTTGGCAGGTTTTTTGCATCTTATTGCAAGATCTACGTACATACATATGGAACTTCATTTTGTCGGTTTCTTTTGACTTCTGATGACTACTGTTGAACTTTATGGTTGTCAATACCGATCAGATTTCATGATTTATTAGTTTAAGCATTGTTAGTAATGCATGATGGAATTGAAATATTCCCAGGTTAGTGCAAGAACAATTATTGACCAAAAGCATTAAATAATTAATAGAAGTACACTCATGGTAGTTTGTCATTTCTTCCAGATTCTATGCATTATAATGTTCATTTGAATTTAATCATGCTCTGCTAAATGGCATATGCTAACATGATGGCGTTTCCTCTGAAGGAAACATAACATTTGTGTGATAAAGCTTTTGAGCTTAGTGCGCATAGCCTGTTAGAGGTAGCTAGAATCGTGAAGGAAACGGTAGATAGATACAATATACTATGGAAGCAGGAAAATTTATATTTCTGCTAATGCATACAAGGATCATTTTGATCAAATCCATATATATTTTAGTCCATGCAGGTATAAAAGTTAAGAGGTTGAACACGTTGTCTTCCTCAATCAAATATTCACTGTATGTCAAAGCCTCCAACTTTCTGGTTTGAGTATTTTTTTCCTTTAATTGAAGTTAACTGGGTTGGTTAAAACTAGATACCCTTTTTCACTCATCTTGGTTTTTGTTGTTTTG
>Ga0099825_1005816_pt1 | contig 15701 bp, 6 predicted proteins | sample SiratroredBW_FD_76838 | JGI IMG/M metagenome (GOLD analysis project Ga0099825, IMG submission 76838) | Root nodule microbial communities of legume samples collected from California, USA - Siratro red BW | ecosystem: Host-associated > Plants > Roots > Nodule | place: USA: California | collected...
AACAGAATATCTTTTTAGAGAGATAAAATATCTTCTTAGAGAGAGAATATCTTCTTAGAGAGAGAGTTGGTGGTTGTTATAAAAATAAAAATAAATAACTATCTTTTATTTACTTAAATAATTTTTCTGTTAAAAAAATAGGTATTATCTTATTTATCTCTAAAACGAAATTCTAGGTTAATTTTTTTTTATATAGCTATTTTCTAGGGTATTACAGGTATCACAAGTTTCATCAAGTTATTACTTCATATGGCTTTGAGGAAAATATTGTTGATGATTGTGTATACTACAAGTTCAGTGCGAGTAAATATGTATTCCCAATCTTCTATGTCGATGATATACTACTTGCAAGCAATGATATAAGTTTGTTACATGAAACCAAGAAATTTTTGTCAAACAAATTCAAAATGAAAGATCTTGGTGATGCTTCTTTTGTATTAGGAATCCAAATATTAAGAGATCATTCTCGAGGTATTCTTAGATTATCACAAAAGAACTATATCAATAAATTTTGAGTAGATACGGCATGGGAAGTAGTAGACCAATCGACACATCCGTGGCTAAAGGAGACAAGTTTAGTTTAAAAATGCCATGGAAAAAATTCAATGGATACAAAGTTGCTTTGACATAACTGGAAAACAAAAAGAAGTTTTTGAGATATGTCAAGAACATTATTTAAGTGAAACAGGGAGGAGGAAGTGGGAAGAGAAGTTGAACCACTATGAGTGATTGTGAGTCCCTTACCATTTGCAAACAAAAGTTTATCATTACCAGTATAATCATGGGCTAAAGTGAGATTAGCAAGATCTCTAGTGACATGATGAGATGCGCCAAAATCCAATCCAAATGCCGAGTAGGTCCGGAGCGAGAATCCTTGTTAATCGTATTTGGATGACGACAAGAATGATTAGAAGGATAACCATATAATTTGTAGCAAGTCTTATTGGTGTCTAGAACAGGGATTCTGTAAGGGATCATTGTGGGGAATAAGGGGGCAGAGGTAAAGCTTTTACAATTTGCAGATGATATAATGTTTTTCTGTCAACCTAAATACAATTGTATTCTAGTTGTTAAGGTTATTCTACTTAGCTTTGAGTTAGTTCTGGGTTGAAGGTGAATTTCCATAAAAGCAAAATAGGAGCAATGGGGATATCAGAATGAGACTTGAATTTTTTTCTCTAATTGCTTCAACTGTGGTAAGATGAGACTTCCGTTCACTTATTTGGGGATTAGGATTGGTGGTAATCATAGAAAGAAGGAATTTTGGAATCCAATTATCCATAAAATTCATCAGAGGCTTTCGATGTGGAAGGGAAGACTTTTATCTATGGCAGGCAGAATTTGCCTGATTAAGTCAGTCTTAAATGCATTGTCACTGTTTTATTTTTCCCTCTTTAATGCTCCTAAACAGGTGCCATTAGGGCAATCCACACTAAGTTCTTATGGGGTTGGGGTTCTGAGGGGCGAAAAATCCCATGGGTTGCCTAAGACAAAGTTTTTCTTCCTATTGAGTTGGGTGGTTTGGGAGTAACGGACATTCAAGTTTTCAACTCTGCTCTTGTAGCCAAGTAAAAATGGAGGTTGGGATCTGAGCATGATGGAGGATGGAGAAACCTCATTGAATCCAGGTATGATGATTGGAGAAATATGAATAATTCTATGATTGGCCGAAAAAGTTCGAATTGGTGGAAGGACCTAGGAAAACTTTGTGAGGTATCTGGAGTATCTAATTGGTTTGATCGAAGCATTAGATGGAAACTTGGTAACGGTAGTAGGATCAAATTTTGGGAAGACTCGTGGATGGGAGATAGGATGCTAAAGGATAAGTTTCGTAGGTTATATGAGGTATCAGATACCAAAGATTTTTTGGTTTGTGACCTTACTTTAAGGATTGGCAACGGGACCACACAATACTACATTTGGCATATACCGTGGAGGAGGGAACTATTTGATTGGGAGGAAGACTTGGAAAAATAACTTTGGGAAATCATCAACCTTGTTGTTTGGAGGGGTGACTCTTTTGATAGGCGGTTGGGTGGGTGAGAAGACCAAGGCTTACACAGTCCAATCTGGTTATGGGGTCATGAAAGCGATTCCAGATATACCAAGAAATTATTGTTTGAGCAAGGTTTGGAGTCTTAAAGTGCCTGCAACAACTAAGGTGTTTGGTTGGAGGGTTTTGATAGATAGATTACCATTTAAAATTAATCTTGAAAAGAGAGAGAGGTTAGGCTTCCGTGTAATCCATGTCCTTTGTGCAACAAGGATGCGAAATCTATTATGCATATTATGTTATCATGTGAGGTTGCACAAAGAATATGGGTCAAGTGTGATAGGTGGACAGGGTTGTTTTTTATGATAAGTAACGATATAGCTAGTCACTTTCTTAGCTTTTATCTTACTGGATTGAGTGCACAAGCTAACTAAGTGTGGAAAGGTACGTGGTTCGCATTTACTAAGGCTATTTGGATGCATAGGAATAGGGTCATCTTTGAGGGTGGTCTGGTGGATGACGTAGAGATTTTTCTACAAGCACAATTGCAAGTTTGAAGTTGGGAAAATTTGGAAGGATTGGGTTTTAAAGAACATTTGCAGAATGGTATCTGCACCCTATTGACTGCCTAAGAGGTTAAATAATTAAGTAGATCTTGGGCATCAGTTCTCACTGTATACTGTCTCATCTTCAGAGCTACTTTCTCATTTTCTATTGCTCTTATATGTGAAAGAAAGAATAGGCCAAAGTTGACATGGAAGGTGTTTTATAATTTTTAACTTGCTCTTTATGTCCTTTCTTGTGCATTTGTGTATGTTCTGGGAAATTTTCTTCTTCTAATAGGATTGGAGCATTCCTAAAGTGTTCCTATTTATATTATTCTTTGTTGTACAAAAAAAATCACAATATTGACAAATAAGGCGAGACCTAGAGGAAGAGTTACATGGATGAGAACTAGAAGAGTTGTCCCAAGTAGGAGATGCTCCACTTGGGGATGACATTGAACGTTTGTAGCGCCATGAGAGAAAAACGAACGAGAAACATGGTTGGCAGTAACAGGGAAGGACGACTATTATCACATCTCCGGTTGAATAAAAATTTCATAGCCAACAAGTTTGTCAAAAAGTTCACCAAAAAGCAGTGAAGTGTCAAAAGTGCAAATTGTTGCACAAAATTCACAATAAGCAAGACCAAGACCATTTAGGGCCACAATGACAAGATTAAGATCATCAACAGAATGACCATTAAGTGCAAGTTCACCGACTACGGAGTGAATAGTGTGCAAATAGTCACAAACATTGGAGTTACCTTTGGTGATAGAAGAAATGTGCTCTTTAAGAGACATGGTCCAAGTGTGAGACCGATTGACATAAACCTTGGTCAGTCTCGACATTACATCAACGGAGGAGGTAGCATAGGACATCACAATTTGCACCTCAGGACCACAAGTACTGAAGAGAGCCAAAAGCACATATTTATCTTAACACTTCCAGGCAAGAAAAGTAAGATTTCAATAGCTACATCACTAGTTTCAATTGTTGTTGGAGGACATGGAAGGGTGGCAAAAACATAGCTGAGTACATTATTTGCAGTCAACAATAGAGTAACTTGCTTGCACCAGTGAGGTAATTTGAGAAAGATAGTTTAATGGGTAGTTGAGTTGTTGTGACAAGTTCCATAAAAGAGGAAGTAAAAGGAATAGTAATAGGATCGAAGCTGGAGTTAAGTTTGTAGCTCGAATACCATAAAGAGAAATATGACTTTTATATATTAAGCACATATATCGTACAAATATGTACGAATATATATATATATATATACATATATATATATATGAATTACAAAATGATTTGTTTTTTTGAATAATTGTAACGGAAAGATACATAAAGATATGTATAGGATGACAAATAAGCATAAGCTACAATTAAGGGATAACATAAGTAATAATTAAATGTGTGTTATGATGAATGTGCATTATTTGCGACTGATTATTTCTGATGAATGGAGAGAGAGTTTACATGATAGATACCAGATAAAAAGAAAGAGTTTCATCCCATAGAGAGATATGAGAAAAGTATATAGAGAAGAAAATAATATCAAATGACTTAACAAAGGCATGTATGAAAGGTTTGGAGTGGGGCGAATACCAAATTTTAGAAGATAAACGATTAAGAGAAAAAACGTAAACAAAGAGATTTTATTGGTTGCTCTTAATTTCAAAGTAGCAGTCAAATTACATAAACTATATGGGATTTCTAACTTCAATGAGGAATCAACTAAACACATTTTCTTCATTGCAACAAATCCTATGAAGTGTGGAATATTTGTTAAAGATGGGTGGGCTTGAGTAAAGTTCTAACTATTATGCCATCAACATTTTGTGCTGTATAATGGTGGGATCAGTAGTGTTAAGAAATTGGAATGAGAAATATTGTGTTTGCTATGATTTGAAGCATTTATAGAATAAGAAATGTTGTGGTTGAATTCATACGTTTATTCTATTTTTGAGGTACTGTGCAACCACATGACATTTGACACTTAAGATAGAAACTAAAGGCATAGTTATATAGTAGGTTGTTGCAAGTTATTAAATTTTATGGGTTCCTTTCTTTCTCTTCATGTGAAAAGGGTTGGTATCCCTTGTACCATGTTTATAAAATGGAGTTTAGTTTGATCGTTGAACAAACAAAAAAGGCAATAGGATAGAGCGATAAAAAGTGAAATATGAGTGTTTTTGGTAGGTTTCCATTCAAGCAGTCAAGCTTCAAGGCATTTATGTTTTTGGAGATGTTATATCTTCTAAAAATAAAATCAAATAATAATATATAAATGAGTATAAATCTTTCTTTATAAATAAATTTTGTATAATTAAGTAAAATTTAAATTTTAAACTTTTTAATATAATATTAAGTTATATTAGTACCTATCATAACAAGATTTATTGAACATATTATGTTATTCTTTATTAGACCTTATATTTATTATTTTTTGTCTGAGAAGATATATTAAGAATCTCATTTTTTTATGTTTTGTTTATATACCAATAATTGGTCACACTTTAGTTATAAAATTTATATACCCTTTACTATATTACTATAAATTGGAAAAGAATAAAGTTGACAATATCTGGAGAGAGCAAAGTTTGATATATTTTACATATTATGCATGATGTGAAGTAAATAAAATTTTATAAATAGGTGTTTTATGTAGACAAACATGAATGTTGTTTACAAGGTATAGGATAGGTTTTAGGAAGAGATCATAATAAAAAAATCATACTATTAGTTAATTTGATTAGAATTCATGGTTTTAAAGAATCGAAATCTAATACTAAAATGAATTAATATTGATTTCATTGAGTTAACTAACTAACCTAAAAAGTGAAACTAATTTAATTAATTTTTTATCAATAATAAAAAATAATATAAATAGAAGCATACACTATAAAAAAAATAAAAATTACCGACGAGACAAATCCATCAAAAACATCCAAAATTCGTTGATAAATTGATCGTATATAAATTTACCGACTGATTTTTGATTCCGTCGGTAATTACTGACGGATTTTTGAGTCTATCGGTAATTACAGACAGATCGAGCATAAATCTGTTGGTAAATCCATTGATAAATTTATCAACGGATGATATCTGTTGATAAAATCGTCGATAATGATATTTTACCGACGGATAAAGTTCCGTCGATAAAATTTTGTCAGTAATTTAACTTTTTCTTGTAGTGATAAAAGAGGTGATTTAACCCTATACAAAATATTCCTTGTACGAAATTAATGTTTATTATCAAATCTCTAATATCCTAGAAAAAAAGCTATAGAATAAAAAATTAACCTAAAATTTAGTTTTAGAAATAAATAAGATAACACTTATTTTCTTAACAGAAAAGCTGTTTAAATAAATAAAAGTTAGTTATTTACTTTTTATTTTTATAACAACCACCAACTCTCTCTCTCTGAGAAGATATTCTCTCTCTAAGAAGATATTTTATCTCTCTAAGAGGATATTTTGTTTATAAAAACTACCGACTCTCTCTTTCTTTAAGAAGATACACAGTTTCATTCGTATGAAAACCAACATCTCTCTAGAACAAATTCTCTTTAAAGTTTTCTATCTTTTCTCTAGATTTGTGATCTCATATGTTATCAGATTGACAATCAGAGGACACTCCTAGATTCCTAACATTGAGTAGATCAAGAGTGTCTGGTCAGATTCTTGAACAAAGTTAGATTGCCCGTGATTTTATGGTTTTTGAGTATCTCTACCCTATAGAGGTAAGTGAAGCTAGTTTGATTATTTTTCATAAATATTTTAATTATTTGTTGATTAATGAATTGGATGAATTTAAATGGAATGAGTGTTTATGTATTGTATGGTGTAGTTTGTGAATGATGTGGTTTGTGATTGAGACTACCTGTGTTATCGTATCCTAACTCTAGTAGTCATTTGAATCATAGATGAAGATGACTAGGTGGTGAGAGTCGAAGGAGGTTCAATCCTGACTCTACAAGTCATTGGAATAATAGATGAAGATGACTAGGTGGTGGGAGTCGAAGGAGGTTAGTATGACTGCGTCACAGTGTGAAAAAGAACCAGTTAAACCATATCATATGGATTAATAGATTCACATGACTACGCTACGGTGTGAAAAAGAACCGGTCAGACCAGATCATGTGGGTTAAATGATTCATATGACCGTGCTATGGTGTGAAAAAGAACTGGTCAGACCGGATCATATAGATTAAGTTTATATGACTGCGCTACGGTGTGAAAAAGAACCAGATCATATGGGTGTCTCATGTGTGTGATGTGTTAATGATATTGTGATGTATGAGATGAGTTATGAAAGCTTGATTTGTTATTGTTGGGTTGAGATAAAAATTTAATTTATGAAAATATATTTTTTTAAAACTCTCTAGCTAAGCCTTATTTTTGTGTGGTGTTTCTTTTGTTTTTAAATATGCGATGATCGTGTATGTTAAACGTGAGCAGAGGATTTGACAGGTGGTGTGAGTCCCCAGTGAATTGATGGAGAAACTTTATTTTATTTTATTTGTAATTTTATGAATATGTTTTTATTAAATCTTATATGAAGAAGTATATTTTGAAATACATGATGAATATATGGATTTTTATATTAAAGTTTATTATATAATTTTTAAGTAATAAAGTTCCTAATACATGAAAAATATGGGATGTTACAATGTCCAATAAGATAAAACATACCTACGAAAGTATTGTGTCTAATCATCCCTCTTTAAAAAATACAGAGAGCACAAAACATCTCTAGAATAAAACCTTCATCGGAGTATAAAACTGTTATCATCTATATTATGCACATGTTCATTTGAATAACTGAAAAATTCACATATTGTTATAAGACTATCAACACTAAATTATCAAAATGTTTAATTATCTCAACTATTTGTCTCATCTCCACATTATAATTTTTGATATATTATTACTCCAACTTCAAATAAAACTATATAGGCCTTTAGATCTTTCCATGAACTACATCAACAAATTTTTATCACTTCATAGCAAAGACCTGCATCCATGTAACAAAATTTTTTTCCTAAAAATTTCCAACTTAATTGGTCTTACTGTAGTTTTTCAATTATTATTGGACTGATCTAAACATAGAACATCACATTATAGATAAAAAAACAATCAAATAACCAATATAAAAATGAATTTCCAATAGTGTACCAAAAAATATACATGAACGATAAGAAAACCACAAAATTTTATGATTAGAAATTACCATTATATTAAAATTCTCAATCTTTGCAATAAACACTTTAAATGCTTCCTACTCAGTGAAGTATCAAATTTTAATCAAATCAAAAAAGTATTAAATAACTTAAAAAATAAATTCTATTATAAAATTATTTGATACTTCTTTATCTGCTTAAAGATAAATCTTCATACATAATCAAGAATAAAAAAAATCAAATAGTTAAACCTAGAAGAAAGAAGACAAGCCCCCATTACCAATTGAATGCCTTATTACATTTTGTTGATGAGTTTTGTACCAATATATATATAGGACTTCATGGTAGCAAAGATGAATTAAGCATTAATATTTATTTAAACATTAAATAAATACATAAATACTTTCACATTTAAACTGAATTAATAATTCTTAAAAATAGGATAAATACACGCTTTTAATAAATATTTTCATTAAAGAGTAAATACACACAAACTTCTAATAAATGGATACATTAATATGTAAAAATTATAAATGCATTATTAAATACTTTCATATAAAAAATATAAATTAAATATAAATATTTAATGAATGTATTTGTTTAACTGTTATTTATATAAACATTAAATAATATCATTAATTATATTTATTAAATATAATATATCATTAATATATTATGCACTGAATTTGTTAAAGTTGACTTCATTAAAAAAAAATTGATATATTCACGCTTTGATAAATATATGCAGTAAACAACTTCATATTATAAATACATACATGATTCTAATGAATGTATAAATTTATTCTGTAAAAGACATGAATAAACACATTAAATCTTTTCTTATTATAAATATTTTTAAAAATGATAAGTTTAACTTTAATATAAAGTATTTCATTTATGCATTTATTTATTGTAGTATTTACATAAAATTAAATAATAATGTCTCTATTTTTTGAATGACAATTTTTTAACAAAAATTTGTTCCTTTTCATAGGTATTTTTTACATTTTAAAATAACGTATTTTTTCAGTTATATTCTTAATTTAGTTAATATAATAAAATTAGTTATCATGACAAAGAAAAATGCCAATAACATATAAATAGACATTAAAATAAAAACTTTAAAGAAATACAACAAGCAACTCACTTCAAAATGCATTAAAATAAAAAATTAAAAAAATTTCTTGGTTTGAATAGAAAATCACAAAAATATTATAAGAGAACAAACAATATTGTTAGCATATTTATCAAATATAATATATAATTATTTGATATAACTTTATCTAGGACAGGTTTATGTAAGACAGGTCTACGTAGAACAAGTTCATATGGGATAGGTTTATGTAGAATAGGTCTATATAAGACAGATATATGTAGAACAAGTTTACTTAGAACAGGTCTACATAGAACATGTTTATATAAGACAAGTTTATGTAAATATGTTTACACTGGTAGGTGGACTGAAATGTCAAACTCACCTTTCATTTTGTTTTTCTATATTGAAATCACACTATTCAATTAAGACACGCATAGAGAGGGTTAGTGTAATACCCTAGAAAATAGCTATGGAATAAAAACTAACCTAGAATTTAATTTTAGAGATAAATAATATAATACCTACTTTTTTAACAAAAGAGTTGTTTAAGTAAATAAAAGATAGTTATTTACTTTATATTTTTATAACAACTACCAATTCTCTCTCTCTCTAAGAAGATATTTTGTTTATAAAAACTACCAACTCTCTCTTTTTTTAAGAAGATATACAGTTTCATTCTTATGAAAACCACCATCTCTCAAACATTTTTTTTTTAAGTTTTCTATCTTCTCTCTAGATTTGTGATCTCATAGGTTATCAGATTGACAATCAGAGGACATCCCTAGATTCCTAGTGTTGAGTAGATCAGGAGTGTCCGATCAGATTCTTGAACAGAGTTAGATTGCCCGTGATTTTAGGATTTTTTAGTATGTCTACTCTATAGAGGTGAGGGAAGCTAGTTGTATGTTTTCTTATAAATGTTTGTCTACTTTGAAATATAAATTTATTTAGACTTATGATATTTTGTGAGGGAAGCTAGTTCTATGTTTTCTTATGAATGTTTGTCTCCTTTGAAATTTAAATTTATTTAGAATTATGATATTTTGTGAGGGAAGCTAGTTCTATTTTTTCTTATAAATGTTTGTCTCCTTTGAAATATAAATTTATCTAGAATGATGATATTTTAGTAAGGAAAGCTAGTTGCATGTTTTTTTTTATAGATATTATAATTACTTGTTTTGTGAATTTGCGTAAGGGAAGCTAGTTTGATTATTTTTCATAAATATTGTAATTATTTTTTTATTAATGAATTGGATGAATGTTTATGTATTGTATTATGTAGTATAAATGTTTGTGAATGATGTGGTATGTGATCGAGACATAGTATCTTCAGGAAACACTACAAGAAAAAGGTTGTTTAGAAACCATTTTTAGCTACCAAATGAAATGTTTACTAATTGTGACCAAAATAGTCACCATATTAGAGTTTGGTTGCTAAATAACTATAAAATAGAAGTAATAATTGAATTTAGTGACCAATTAAGTCAAATAATTGGTATCTAACATTAGCTACCAAGGTTATAGTGACCTATGCCATTAGATTCTAAATTGGTCTCTAACTTAATTAGATACCAATTTAGAATCTAATGGCATAGGTCACTAAAACATTGGTATCTAATGTTAGATACCAATTATTTGACTTAATTGGTCACTAAATTTAATCATTACTTCTATTTTGTAGTTATTTAGCAACCAAAATTTAATTTGGTGACTATTTTGATCACAATTAGCAACCATTTCATTTGGTAGCTAAATATTGGTCTCTAAACAACTTTTTTCTTGTAGTGAAAGGAGATACCCGTGTTGAGATTATTAGGATGTGCATTGTTTGGGGATTCTAAGGAGGTATCCTGACTCTACTGGTACATTGGATTCACATGGATGAAGATTACCAGTTAGTGAAGAGTCGAAGGAGGTTCATATGGTCCTGTCTGAGGTTTGAAGTATGAGCCCAATCAGAATAGAACATATGGATTAACCCTGTGCATATGGGATCTGAGGTTTGAAATATGAACCCGATCGGAATAGATTGTTCCAAGGTTTGAAATATGAGCCGATCAGAACAGTTGGGTGGTAAATGACAGGTGCACACCTCTGAGTCTAACTCAATGCACGAGTGTCTTCTAGAAGTAGAGAGTCTAGTGTCTTTGTTTGTGAGTCAGTATATGTATGATGTGAGATGAATTATGAAAGTTTGAATTGTTGTTGTTTGATTGAGATATAAATTTAATTTATGAAAATATATTTTTTTTAAAAACTCTCTAGCTTACCCTTATTTTTGTGTGGTGTTTGTTTTGTTTTTAAATCTATGATGATCGTATATATTACACGTGAGCAGAGGATTTGATAGGTGGTGTGAGTCCAAAGTGAATTGTTAGAGAAGCTTTATTTTATTTTATTTTATTTTATTTGTAATTTTACGAAGATGTTTTTATTAAATATTATTTGGAGAAATATATTTTGAAATACATGATGAATATATGGATTTTTATATCCAAGTTTATTATAACTTTTTATGCAATAAAGTTTCTATTATATGAAAAATATGGGATGTTACAATTAGGATTTGTAACCTTTGTATTTGAAGATCCATTTTAGTCAGTCAATGAAGTATCAAATAATTAAGAATTTATTTTTCTAAATTATTTGGTACTTCCTTGATTAGATTGAAATGGAGATTTCATGAGTGAATTTGAAGTATTCAGATTGTACCTTGATATTTATTTATTTTAACCACTTTTCTACTACATAGTGATAAAAATAATGACAAATTTTTGACCCGTTTTCTGTATTTGGGCTTATTGGTCTTTAATTCAAAGTTTCACTCAATTTGATGAAATTTTCGGAAATTTTCCAAACTTGAGCATGTTTCTTATTTTGTCCATAACTTTTGCTACAGGCCTCTGATTAACTTGATCTTTATGTCATTTTGCAGATAACTCAAAGATCTACAAACGTTGTGAGAGAGTATAAGACCAAATTCGGACTGTAAAGCAGACAAACTCAAACTTGAAGTTGGGGTATGGAATCTGGACAACACTTTGAGCGAAAATATTCAATTGAGGACAACTTAATCATTTCACCCCAAATGAGTTGAGATCAAAACTGTGCATTTTTGGTTTATTAGGGCAACATACAAGTGGGTCTTGGCCACCTTAGGTCAGGAAAAATTCTGAATACTGTAGTGAGTTATGTAGGGCAGCAACCAACAATTTCTAAAGACAGAACTTTGAATACAGTTTTGGAGTTGCTTCTTTTTTGCTTCTTCTTCATTTCTGCATTTGTATTTTCGTGTTCATTCGCTTTTGCACTTTTATTTTTGTATTTATTAGCTTTTATTCATGTTCATTCCATCATGAGTGGCTAAAGCTTTTACTCAATCCGGTCCGTAGAGGTTCTCTCATCTCAATTTATCCCTAGGTTCGCGTTTTGTATTGTTTTCCTGTAATTACCTTCTCATTTGTTGTTTTAATTTGATTTTTTAATTTAATGGTTGGATTGAATCTGTAAATGAACAAATACAGTCCGATTGGAATGTATTGTGGAGTTCTCAAGTCGAAATCAAGTAGAAATGATGATGTTGCTGATCCTGCGATTGTATTGGTTTGGCACACTAAGTGTTTGATAAAATGCTTCGTGATTTGTGGAGTGTTCGGGATGTTAAATAGATGCAGGGATTCCTGTCTGTTTAACCCACGAATGTAAATGGGATAATGTTTAGGAGCTAGTGAGGGATTTGGGAGAACTGAAGGGAGACCGGGTTGATGTTCATTACGTGAACTTCTTTATTTTGCTTTAATCGCTTTTTTTTTTTTTGTTTATTTTGTTTAAGTGTCATACTTGCCAACCCCCCACCCCCGTGCTACTGTTTTATACTTTTAGTGATTGAGAACATTTGAGTGGTCCTTGGAAGAATGACCTAGGTCGGCTATATTGCAAAATCTAACATCTTATTTTAATTTGAGATGCGTTCGACAATGTACATCGTAGCTCAAAAAAATATAATAAGACACTCAAAGAGAAGTTTAGAAATTGTAATATTTGTATTTGAAGATCTATTTTAGTCAATCAATGAAGTATCAAATAATTAAGAATTGATTTTTCTAAAAATATTTGGTAGTTCCTTGATTTGATTGAGATAGATATTTCATGAATGAATTTGAAGTATTCAGATTGTAGCTCAACAAAATATAATAAGACACTCAAAAAGAGTGTTAGAAATTGTAATATCTGTATTTGAAGATCTATGTAGGAACAACTGGCTCTAGAAGGGGGGGGGGGGTTGAATGGGGTTTGAACTCAATTTTTGCTAAGCAAAAACCACCAAGCAAGATCATCAAAGATAGAAATATATAAGCACATAAAAAGTAGTTTTATATTGGTTCACCCTAATCTCTTAGACTACGAAGATGTTCTAATAAAGTTTTGATGATAACTTCTATTTTAGTCTATCAATGAAGTATGAAATAATTAAGAAGTTATTTTTCTAAAATTATTTGGTGCTTATTTGATTTGATAGAGATTTCATGAGTGGATTTGAAATACTGAAAGACTTTATTACGATAAATTGTAATATATCAGGTAAGCATTTTAATCCTCTATTTTATTTTATTTTTTATCAAAAATGCATTGGATGCTTTTTCTATTATATTTTTTCTCCATTGCTATAATTTTTAGTTTTATTTTTATTTTTCTTCTCAACATTTTATTTAGGGTGAAGTAATCATATTAATGGTTAGATTCGTATTATCGATCTAAGAATCCGAAAGGGCATCTATTTAAATTTAAAAAGATTTTATGCATCTATTTAAACAAATTCAATTTTATTTATTTGGGCACAAGGCATCTATTATTAATTATAATGTATCGAGTTTTATAGTACAGTTATGAATTTATTTATAATTCTTGTTATCATTTGGTTTATGTAAGTTAATTGAAAAATATGTTATCTACTCATTTCAATAACAATATTAGCATTATGTTAGACTTTTTTAAGGAATTGTATACTTTTTAAACTCAAATTTGTTTATGGATCTTGAATATTCGACATTTAACTTTTTTACAGTATAAATAAAAAAAAACAGTCGAAAACTTTTTAATGTTTGAGAGTAACTAGGTGGAATTATTTTGGAAAGAAGGGATCATCTTATTTCTTCTTGAAATATGTTTCCATGGAAATCAACATTTTCCTCTTCAAATGTCTTTTCATGGGAATCACCATCTTCTCACTTTCTTTAAAACTCATGTCCTTCCCACCTAACCTTACTTCTTTCCCCATCTTTCTATAGAAAACATTTGTCTTTGTTCTACAAAGCATCAATACTCATTATTTATGTGTTTCTCATTTAATTATTTGAATTTTTTAATATACTTTGTTTTTTTGTCATCTTAAATTGGTGTTTTGTATTGCTGATCAGGTTAATACATATTATTTAAGTTGTTTCCATCAATGTCTTGTGTAACATTAACTTTTTTATCAATAATAAAGAACATAATAAATGGAAACACTTCCGGATACTTCAATTCTTATACAAAGTAAATGTCTTTTACTATGCTTAAATCTTATAAAAACATTACAATTTTCTATCAAAATTAGTTAGACTATCTTTATTTTCATATATTTAGTTGTCCCATATTCTTTCTTAACACAACTTCTCTATCTTTGAATCTCCTCATCCGTCTAAAATTTGCAATTCTTCGTATAACATTAATGTATTGATGATGGACTACTTTCCCTAGTTACGTGCATATCATAATTACATGCACCTTAGAGAAAGAAGATTTCATCATACCTCTAAATAATATGATTTATGTGAAACTTAATTTCAGTTTCTCTTTTTGTTGTGGCTAGAAATCAAAAAATTAGAATAAAATCTATTAAACATATTTGAGTTAATAAAAACTTGGCTAGATTAAGAAAATATAAGAATAAAATCTATTAAAAAGAAGTGAGTTAATATAAACTTAACTGAGAATGAGATGATTGATTTCAACCCTTCGATTAATTAAACTAAAGAATAATTCTTTTGGTGAATCACTTCTTCAACCTTTCTTTTCAAAGAAGATAAAGTGATAATTTGGAAAGTTAATCCTACCATTTTAGGAATTTATTGATGACCATGTGCAAACATTTAATTAAGAATATATTTACGTAGCAAGATTAAGTTTTTCCTTTCAGATTTTTCTTGTGTAGTTGTATAACTTTACATTGAATTTGTAAAAGTAAATAAATTTTAATATATATATAGAGAGAGAGAGATAGATATAGATAATCATGTTTCACGATTTTATGTTGAAGAAATTGTGCTAGTCAAATATATTTCAAAACATGATATTTTTTTACATATTTTTGTATTGAAGTTGTGACAATTTTTTATTTATTTTAAATTTATAATGAAATATATAAGTATCATTTATTTATTGTAGGTACGAATTATGTTTTTATACACCATATTTCTAGTTTTGCTTTGTCAACACCCGATTTTGTCCGGATAATCTTTTAAATTAAAATATAATAATAAAGTGGAAAAAGGAAAAATGAAAAAAAATGAATAATAAAATAGAATATATATCTATTAATTTAAGTTTTCTTGAAAAATAATAAATAAAACTTTTTGAATTTTTCCATTTAAAAAAACTTAAAAAAGAGAGAAAAGGTGGTAATTTAAAAAAAAATAATTAATAATAAAAAACGAAAATAAAAAAAATAATAAAAATATAAATTGAAAACAACAGAACCTAAAAATAAGGAAAAAAATAATAATAAAAATAACAAGAAAAGAAAATTGTTTTCAAACTGTTTCCTTCATTTGCACGTTCAAGATAATAAAAATAATAAAAAGAATGAGTCAACTGAAGTACTCCCATGTTCTCACTCCTTAACTCCA
>Ga0099825_1005818_pt1 | contig 15698 bp, 8 predicted proteins | sample SiratroredBW_FD_76838 | JGI IMG/M metagenome (GOLD analysis project Ga0099825, IMG submission 76838) | Root nodule microbial communities of legume samples collected from California, USA - Siratro red BW | ecosystem: Host-associated > Plants > Roots > Nodule | place: USA: California | collected...
AATATATATATATATATATATATATATATATATATATATATATATATATATATATATATATATATTCTCAATACACCTTTTGATCAAAACGAGTGCTGATCATATGCTAATGCAGAATCATCCAAGCGAAGCTTAACATACGTTGTCCACATGGCACAAACGACATGGATTATAGGGAGGAAGCCACGTACCAATTCTTTTACACTAATCCAACAGAGATAATAGAGAACCAATACAACCAAAAGTTTTTAGCCCCTACACATAATCCAATATTAGTTTATCTTAGTGTTAAAAATAATCTATTTAACATTGGTATTTTGAGCCTTTCAATATCACATATATAGAGATAATGTTATTAACTTTTAGAAAAAAAATTTATCAAAAAAATATATTAAATAAAAGATTTTTAAAAGATTCAATAGGGATCTATAGTGATTTTTATTTTGTCGATATTTATATAATTAAAGTAGTATTTTTTGTATTTTTTTAATAATTATATCTCTATAAAGATAAATTAAAATATTATTATTCAAAAGAAATTTAAAAATTAACTAATATGAAATAAAACCATTTCATTTTAATGTATTTAATTTTTTAAAAATATTGTAAATTTCTGTATCAAAAAAATAGTTTGGACTAACTTTACACTCCGGTGTATGCAAGTGTTCTTTTAACAATTTTGCCGTTACACATCCTGCAGCATGGGCTTCCCTGCTTTTTCACCTGCACGAAAGCTGTGAGGATTCTCACCCAAAAGCACTGCCTATCTATGATTAGCTTCATTCTTCCTTGGGCACGCCTCTTCTGCAAGATTCTTTCACCAAAGCTGCAACGATTCCTTGGCTGTTTATGGTGCCCACACAATTTTCATGAACATGCAAGGTTGCACGTGGAACTTGGTTCTTCTTTCCATCCCATTACAACTCGTGCTTATATATGAACATGGGATTTATATAAAATCTAAAAAAAAAAAATACATTATTATAATGTCGTGTTTTAAAACAGAACTTCATACAAATAAAAAAAAAATGAAAATCATACATTTGAAAGTACACTTCTTGTTAGGTCATGTTTGCTATGTATTATAATTAGTAGGAAAAAATGTTTTATACATCGATTTTGGAGGATATTCTACATCGGTTCTAGTATCGAGGTAGATGCAAACGACGTGAAAAGTCTTGGACTTTTTACATCGGTTCTATAATCGGCGTAATATATGCATATACTACATCAGTTGATAAATAAATTACCAACGTAAAATACTAATCCTAAAAGCGCTTAGGAGGAGATATGATCCTTTGAAATTTTTTCGTCCTAAATTTTTTAAATCCCAAATCCATGATAAATCTATACAATGTAAGAACTCTACCATCAAATATACACTAAATCAAGTTGCTGATAAAAAATTTGGGGCAAAAATAATTTTATAACTATTTTTAATGAATTTTACAAAATTGCTAACTTCTTGTAAAGAGAAGCAGCAAGAGATGCTGAACTAAGCATTCACAACGGCAGAGAAAGGCTCACACATCAAGCGACAAAACACAACCGAGACAACCGCAGAGCTTTGGCATGCCAAATGAATCCTAGCAAAACCAGTGAATACAAAGATGCAAATGAAAATTAGTGAGAAGAGAAAGTGGCACCATGCGAAATGCAAATGAAAACCAGTGAGAAGAAAAAGCGGCACCACGCGAAACGAATCCCCAACATGAAACCATGAATGCAATGGAGGAAATGAAGTCAATGAAGGCATGTGAAAAAACTTCGAGCACAAAAATGGCAAAGCGAAGGAGAAAAACCAGCGCTCAAAAGTGAAAATGAAGGAGGCAAAGCGTAAGAGAAAAATAGTGGCTGAAATGTTAAAATAGGGGATATTACATCAGTTACAACTCAATAACTAACGTAGTATGTAACCCTAACTTAAACTCGAGAGGACCTATTACGTCGGTTGGGAGGTCCCAACCCCCAAACAACATAATATGTGACAAACTTTACTCAATTTTTGCCAAATTCACTCTCGCGCACATGAGGGAGATACTACGTCGGTTGAGAGCTTCCAATTGACACAGTATCTTCACCGCCATTATAAAGTTTTCAAATTTTCAAATTTTATTTTCCAGTCCTTTTTGTACGTTGGTTATTTGTGGAACCGACGTAGAATATGGTATATAACATGGGGTTTGTATGAACCGACTAACAACTCTTCAAATATTTACAAAATTGTCACCATGTTTTTGTTTATGGCGGTTCCTTTTTTACCGACATCATATCTTGTCGTACAAAGTCATTTTTCTACTAGTGAATTTTTGAAAAAAATTCCATTTTAATAAAGTTCAGAAGGAAAAATTACACTTTTAGTGCATCACCATGTTGCATTTTGTATATGACAGAAATTGTAGGTTTAGTTTTGGTTTTGTATGTTAAGGTGTCTCTTTCTAATATTATCTGTATCCTATGTTAGAAATCCCACATTGGATAGAGATGAGACAAATTTACAATATATATGTGAGAGAAACCCTTACCTTATAAGTCGATCTTGTAAAGATGAGTTAGACTTAAAATTACTTTCTAATATGGTATCAAAGTCTATTCCAACGAAGTTTGTTGGACCTATCATGTCACTTGTTACCAGACCGTTATCGAATTACCTACAAATCTAGTCACACACACGAGATGTACATGTCACAATGTGAGGGAACTATGTTGGAGATCTTATATACACCGGAGATAAGATCAATTTACAACATATAACTGTGAGAAATCTTAAAACTACATTTTTATAAGGATAAATTAGGCTTAAGCTCATTTCCTAATCTTCCACAAAAAAGTTGCAAAATTTAATTGGACAGAAAATGAGAAAAAAAAAAGGATATAGAGGAATATCACTTTTTCCATGTATGTCAGTAATTAGATACAACTATTTAAGCATAGAATCCACAGATCTAGTCATACACATGAGATGTACAAGCTATGACGTGAGAGAGGTGTGTTGAAAATCATAAAATGATCATAGATAAAATCAATTTACAGTAAATAAGTTGGAAATATCCTAACCTTACAAGTCACAGTTTTATAAGGATGAGTTAGGTTTAAACTCACTTCCTAATCTTCCACACAAAAAATTGTAACTTTTAATGAAGTAGGAAATGAAAAAAAAATGATATAGAAAAATATCACCTTTTCCATGCATGTCAGTATTTAGATCCAACTATTTAACCACGAAATCCATTTCTTACATAAATCTAATCTATCCATCGTATAAAACAAAATCTACATTTCACTAAATATACCACTTTTTTTACAATCAATTTTAAAAATAATGTATTGTTTATTGTAGATTATTTTCTATCACGAAAGATAAGATAAAAATTGTTATGTATTTTCAACATTTCAAAAGGTAACAAGTCTTACATTACTTAATTTTTGTAATTTCAAAGGGTTTAAATATTAAGACCATCTATACAACATCAAAGTAAATAATAAAGATGTTAGGCCTTTTGTACATGAAGTCGTGGGTCTCATGTTATAAATGATACTCATTCAAAGTCCATTTACCTTTTATTTAATTATTTTCCTTTTTCCATTTGTTATGTTGTCCCTTTTAAGGTAGTGCTCGTCTAGGCATTTGCTTTTTCCTTTATCTCTCTTCTACCTTAAGGACAGTGCTCTCCACACATTAGGAAACCACCTTGTTTGTGTTAATAACCAACTTTTCTTAAAAGTAAATCTTAGATCTAAGTTCAACAAACCATTTGTTTAATTTTGATTGTATGTTTCATCAACTAAGTATAGAACATAACTTTATGTGTATCGAGTCCTTTTAGACATAATGGATCCAATTTAGTCTAACAAATGTAAGTTGTGTGGTTAAATAGATTCAACTGCTACTTGAAATATTCTTCGCCTGTCAGATGGAAGTGTTCTGCACAAGCATCGTTTGATAAGCTTTTTGCTTGAATAGGCACACATACTTTGTCAAATAAACTTTTTCTGGAATATATGATAAGTATATTTCGTTAGACAAACAGAAACCTTAAGTATTTCACACTACACGTTAAACTTTAATAAATGTGTTGAGGGGCTGCTTCATGCAAATAATTTTTATGGAAAAGGAAAGATGTTAGAGTCGTAGAGTCAGTTAGTTGTGTCAGGTGCTACACTTTACTAAAAGATGGAGAGAAGCCATCTTTTTAGGCATGTGAAGCACTACTATGTTCTAGAGGTGCATCCAGAAATTACCCAAATTCAATATGAAGTCGAGGATAATTAATGGGTCCTTAAGCTTCAAAGCGTGCTCAAACACAAGAAGAAGCAATAGTAAAAGAAGACCCTCACTATAAAGGATGTGCAACGATTATTTTTTTTCTCTAGCTCTTTATATAGAAGATTTCTTTTATGAAGGAATGTTGATAAAAGTATTGCTATAAGAACATACACAAGATCTTAAGCTTCTAAGAGTTATAATTGTGAGAAAGAACATTATTCATCTTCTAGAGCAACCTAAAGAGTGAACCAAATATTAGATCCTACATAAGACGTAACTAGTCTTTAGGCAAACTAGTGATCTTTTAGACCACCTTCTTTGTAAACTTTTCAGTCTTAACCAATAGTGCCTACATTCCAAACCACTACAAAAAAAAAAACTCGTTATTTATCTACAAATATTACATACAGATGAAAATCATATGTAAAACCAATGTTACGTATGATTTTTTACATACAGTTCCAAATCCGTATTTAAAATCAACATTACATATAAATTTTTACATATGAATTTTTATTTGTATGTAAAATCAACATTACATACAATTTTTTTTTACATATAAACGCAAATATGTATGTAAAATCAACACTACAGGCAATTTTTACATACAGATTTGTATCCAAATTTTTACATATAATTTTTTGTATACGAATTTTACATTTAAAATTTACTTACAAATACAAATCCACATATAATAATAATAATAATAATAATAATAATAATATAACTAATATAACTAATTACTATTATTATTATTATTACTACTACAAATATTATCAATAATTTGTCTACTACCTTTCTGTATTCCTTTCTCTGAGTTCTTTTCTCTCTCTCTGAATTCTTCTTCTTCTTCCTATATGTAGGTGACCAAGCTATTCATTCTCTTCCTCCATCTCTCTGCATATTGTCATACTAATACTGATAATTGTTGAGTACTTTTTTTGTTTATATTACAATATCAAACTCATATAAACTTATCCCTTGGTGTTAGTTCGTTAACGTACATTACTGTGCGGTTTTCTTTTTGAAATCCGTAATAATACGTATCATTTAGTGCTTTCATTTAGTCTGATGGCGGAAAACACACATATGCAATCGATGCAAGCAACGATTAACAAACTCACAAAACAATCTAAAGGTTATAATGACCAGCTAGCAACGATGACCCAGGCTTTAGCCTCGCTTCAAGTTCAGCTAGCATAGAGAATAGAGCATTCTCCTCGACATAGTTCATCTCCATTTGCATCCCGAAGGAAGCTAGAGGAGAATTTCCCTCATTTTTCTAGAGCGGAAGACATTCCAAAAGATCAGAAGATGGATCTCGTGGCAGTTAGCCTAAAAGGTCGAGCCCTAGCTTGGTTTCATATCTGGGAGAAATTAAATTAGGGTAATGACTGGATCACGTTATCCACAACGATGCAAATCCATTTTGGCCCATCCTAGTTTGAAAACCCACAAGAAGAGTTACTAAAATTGAAATAAGGTATGTCAGTGGCCAATTATGTTGATGCATTTAACGATTTGGCTGCTAGAGTGTATGAAATGGACAATGCTCTATTGTTAGATTGCTTTATTGGTGGTTTACATCCTGAGCTAAAACATGAGGTGAAAGCTAGATGTCTAGTTTCACTAATGCAAGCAGTATAGCTAGCTAGACTATTTGAAGAAAAATTTTCTCCTCATACTCAAAGATGGTGTACCACACCACCAACTCCAATTGCTTCCACTCACAAAACACATTGCCACCCAACTACATAGAACCTGAACCATACACCAACACCACAAACCCCAATCATAAATCCACCACTCCTACCAACACCATCTAAACCCAAATTCTTGCGAAAATTATCACCAACAAAGATTCAATTTCGTAGAGAGAACAATCTTTGTTTCACTTGCGATAAGAAATTTACTCGAGGCCACAAATGTGAGGCTAAACACTATTTCATTATCCAATCTATTAAGTAAGTCCCTAGTGACATAGAAAATTCAAATGATTTTATTGTCACGGTTTGTTGAACAAAGAGAACACATTCAGATCACAAAACTAGTACACCTCTCTTATAATGCTTTATTAGGCATAACAAATAGAAGTTCTATTCGTTTTTCAGGAACAGTGCATGGTAGGGATATTAGAATTTTGATGGACGGAGCTCACTACAAGAAAAAGCTAAATTACCGACGGAACCTTATCAGTGAAATTTTATCCATCGATAAAATATCATTACTGACAGATTTAATTCTTCACTAATTACGAATATTAATTTTTATAATAAAATTAATGTTCATCGATTTATCGACAGATTTACCGATAGACTCAAAAAATATGTCGATAAATTTACTTACAACCAATTTACCGATGGATTTTATTTCCTTTGAAAATTCGTCAGTAAATATAACAAATTTTTAGATGTTTCCGATGAATTTGTCTCGTTGGTAGTTTTAGTTTTTGTTATAGTGTAGGGAGCTCTGACAACTTCATCCATCCAACTTTGGTGACAAGGTTGGTTTTACCCTCGTACAAGGCCCCTAAATTCAAGTGCAAGTGAGAAGCGCGAAATTATTACAATGTGAAGGGGCAGTTCACGACATGCTTGTAAAAATTCAACAACATATACTGTCCATTAATGCATTCTTGCTTCCCATAGCCAGTGAAGAGGTTGTACTGGGTGATATATGGTTAGAGACACTAGATACCCACTTGGTGAATTATAAACAGAAGTTTATCACCTTTATGCATAGAGATCAGTTAGTAACGCTACAAGGTGAAATCAACCCAACCCATAACAGACTCAACTACACCAATTTAAGCGCTTGCGAACCACCAAAGAGATATTGCTCTATACACGTTACAAATGAAGACACAGAAAGAAAATTGTTTGACTAAATTTGACTTACCTGCAGAAATGGAGCCTGAATTGGCTCTACTACTTCAGAACTATAGTGACATTTTTCAAGCACCAAAGGGTCTACCATCCAAGAGATCCCATGAACATTCCATCAATTTACTACCAAGCACAACACTCATCAAAGTAAGACCTTACCGATATCCTCACAGCCAAAAAACGGAGATAGAAAAGGTGGACACGTGGGGCGCAAATGAGAATTAGGTTAAAATAAAAGGGGAAAAGGAGCCAAAGGGACGTCATGAGTATTGTGAGTATTTGTCTACTGTCTCTCTGCATTCCTTTCTCTGAGTTCTTTTTTCTCTCTCTGAATTGTTCTTCTTCTTCCTATTTGTAGGTGAGCAAGTTATTCATTCTCTTCCGTCATCTCTCTACATATTGTCATACCAACACTAATAATTGATGAGTACTTTCTTTGTTTATATTACAATATCAAACTCATATAAACATTCTCTTCCATACATTACTGTGCGGTTTTCTTTTTGAAATCCGTAATAATAGGTATCATATTATTATTATTATTATTAGTAATGTTAATATTGTTAGTCTAGATGAAATGTCAAAATCTATGTTGATGTCTAACATGAGCCTTAATATATACCTTATCGTTATTATATATATATATATATATATAATCCTAAAAATCATAATTAAAATAATAATAAGAATAATCATATTGTCATTATCTGATTTTGTCTGGATAAATAAAATTTATTTTCAGGAAAATAAAAAAAATTATTTAATTAATGTTTTAAAAATTTCTAAAAAGGTTTAAAAAATATTGTTCAATTAATTTTAAAAAATGGAAAGAATGAAAAATGATAAAAAAAAATTAAAATAAATATTATAATTTTTTTAAAAAAGATTCTTTTTAGTGAAATTCAATATAATTAATCTAAACCTTTATGATTTTTTTATTTAAAATAAAATAAAAATTGTAGTTTAAATATAATCCTTAGATTTTATATTAAAATTAAATGAAATCAAGAAAATAGAATGACTCTAAAATTAAAAAAAAAAAAATCTCTTTTCAAGAAAATAGAATGACTCTAAAATTAAAAAAAAAATATTCTCTTTTCAAGTAATTCGTTTAGGTTTTTATTGTTTTTTATGATATTATTTCATTTTTTAAAAAATATAAACAATTTGGTTAAGACTCAACCTAGTAAGCTTTACGTAAAAAAAAAAAAAAAAGAAAATTTACTGTTTCTAATTTATTTTTTTTTTCGTTGCACACTCCTCTCTCTAATTTGGGCCAACAGTTCATGATGACTTCTAACGTTTTCTACTATTTCCACACACACTCCCTCTCTCTTCATTTGTGCTAACAGATCATGATTCTTACATTTCTTACCCTATGTTTTCCATTTGGGTCAGCGGATCAATACTCTATTCACATCCTCCTTTTACTCGTGCATCCTCTATCTCTTCCTTAGATCAACAGACCTATTTCCTTCTCACACCCCTCTTTTCCAACACACACCCCATTCTTTCAGCTGGGCAAAAAATTAGATTCATCTCTCACACCCCCTGCACTCTTCTCGCACTCCACTCTTTCATTTGAAGGAATGGGCCAAACGTCCATGCACCCCCTTACCTTTCTATACACACCCCAAAATCTTCCATTCCTCTCTCCCAAATCCCAAAGCCGAATCTGAAAAAACTGTTGTCCAACCCTTTTTTAGATTTCTTTTCCAATTTGAAGATGCTCACTGTGCTAACAGAAGATACCATACTCCCTTCTTATATATATGTTCACTCACAGAACGGGGGAACACATCATTCACTCTCATTCCACTACACACGAAAAAAACCTTTCACTCATTCCCTCATGCACAATAGAAAAACAATTCACAATCAAAAACAGGGAGTGCCAGTGGTAGAGGCAGAAAAGAATAGAGCAGAGAAGGGCGATATGAGATTACGGTCAAAAAATACAGAATTTTTATGTAATTAGTAGACTAAAGAAAGTTTCATAGAAATTTAATTAAATATATTTAAACCCTAAATCCTAAACATAATTAAACAATATATATATTTAAAAGGATCATAAAAAAAAAAAAACACCAATAAAAAAGTCTATTTTGAAAGTTAAATACTATATTTTATTAAAATAAGTAAAGTTTTTAAAAAATAACATAAAAACTTCCACACAATTCTTCTAAAAAGATAAAATTAATTATTTAAATTGTGTAAACGGCTAAAAGTGTAAAACATATTTAATTCAATCAATTTTTTGAAAGAAATTAACAATTATAATTATTTAAAAAAAATATACTAGAAAATTTGGAACAGGCACAAATAAAACAAGTCTCTATCTATGTCGAAAGTTGAAAATTATATATTGTAAAAGAGTAAAAAGAAATAAGGAAATTTGGAAATAAACGGTGAATGTGAACTGCTGCTGAGTCATGGCACTTGATTGGACTATTGATGCCTAGAATTAGAAATACAGAAGAGACTGCTTCCATACTTTTTGACACCTTCCAACAGTCATACATATATGTCTTATACTTTTCTTTAATTAGTCTGTACTTTAAAATAATGCTTTTACAATCGTAATAAACTACATTATAATTTATGTTTAGGAATATTATAATTATTATGAAATAAAATTTTATATTTATAAAACAAAGAAAAGATTTCATATAAAAAGGTTGTCTTCACATTTAATTATTTTAACACCAAATTATGCATGTTAATAATTGAAATCAAGATAAGAGTGCTTTACCATGAGAAGATCTAATTATAGATTACTCTCCACTTGTATAAAACCTTTTGTCATCAACCTCATATAAACCTTTAGTTCTCCACATGTATTATTTCTTCGTTCCTCTTCAACACCAACTTGCATCCTACCACATGGCTCTGAATCTTCTATCCCATCAACTATTTTCAAAGCATAACAAACAAACTTCTATATAAGTTTGGTATGTCTAGTTGAAGAGCCCAATAGACATAGAGTTCTTTAAACAAAAACTTGAACTTGATTACTTAGATATTTAAATCAGTTAAACGTGCAAAATATTTTTTAAATCAAAGAATAAAATTTTAAAGAAATCAAGAATTATAATTTAAAAAAGATATGCTTAATTAAGTTTTAAGTCAAAAAAATTAGATATTTTCAGTGAAGTCCGTATTAAATATTTTTGTTCTATTGAGAACACAATTTTTTTATATTTTCCAATAGAGTCTCCAATGTTTAAATTTTTCATTATCTAGGTGACGTGACTATTATCTTGACCATTCATCTTACTTATTTGTTTCATTATCTAGGTGACGTGACTATTATCTTGACCATTCATCTTACTTATTTGTTTCCACGTGGAAAGAAATATGAGGTTTTTTCGATTGATATCAATTGATAATATCATTAATGTAAATGACATGTGACTTTTATTACTTTCATTGAAAATGTATTGAATAATAAGATCGTCATGTCCCAAGATGACTACCATGTTATCACCTACCGTGACTAAGGCATCGTCATTGTCACCACCATTGATATAGATGATGACGACAAATTGTTGTTATCCATTACATTTTCAATGAAAGTAATAAAAATAAGCTATCACTTTTCATCAACCGTAATATTATTTTATATTAACCATCAAACCTTATATTTCTTAACACGTTAAAACTAACAATATGACGAGACACGATAATAATCCAATCAATTAATTAACAAAATATTCAATGAAAGAGACTCAATTAAAAAAAATACATAATTTTGAGTAATAAGTAGACTAAAAAATTTAATAGAAATTTAACTAAGTATAACTCAATTTATGTGAGACTTGAAATATAATTGTCAACACCCGATTTCATCTAGGTAAATAAAATTACTTTTAAGAAAAATTAAAAACAAAGTGTGTTCAATTGATTTTAAATGCATATATATATAAAGGATAAAAGTTTTAACTAGTTAGAAAAATAAAACTAATTTTCTCTTTAAAAAATTAAAATGAGTGCTTTAAGGTTTCAATGTAGTTTGGGCTTAACCCACTAAAAAAAGAAAAAAAAAATACTGTACCTCTCATTATTTTATTTCAAATTTGAGGGTTCTGATCTTATTTTTAATTTGAAGATTCTTTGATTTATTTCCAATTTGAGAGTTTTGATTTTATTTTTAATTTGAAGATTTTTGGATTTATTTCAATTTGAGGATTATGATTTTATTTTCAATTTAAATATTTTTAGATTTATTGTAATTTAAGGATTCTGATTTTCTTTTGTCATTTAAGGATTTTGATTTTATTTCCAATTTGATGTTTCATACCCTACTCCCACACTATATATGTTCACTCACACATGAAAAAAAAAACACAAAAAAATACACTTACAAATTATCTCCTTCTCTGTGTCCCATCTTTGATTCCAATAACCCCTCAAGTCATCAAGGTTAATTTTTCAACTCATAAACAACATTACCGTATTTTGATCTATCATCCCTTTCTTTTCTCATCCATCAAAAGCAATTTGCAATCAAAAGCGAGTCACAAAAGGCCATTCACAATAAAAGCCATTCAAAATCACTATGGAGACCAGTAGGTTACATAAGTATAATTTCATTTACATTTCATCTCTTAATTTCAATGTTAATATATCATCATTCAAATTAACAAATAAAAAAGAAAAAAAATGCAACAATCGCCACTCCAACAACCCTTCGCATAATTATTTACACCCTTTTTTCTTTTATTTACATACTATTTCTATTCACTCATCTACTAACTTTGCTTGTTTGTTTGTTTTTTTAATATAATAAAAACAAGGTTTGTGCATTTGGTTGAACATCTCTATTAAATGTTTTACAATTTCATTTTTTTATGAATACACCACCATATTTTGGTTTCTTTCCATATGCAATAATTAAAAGGAATTTTGACATTACAACTTGTAAATAATTTTAGACGCTTATATGACCGCACTCGTCATCTAGTATTTAATTTATTATTTAAAATATTTTCATAGATAAATAGTACGAATAATTTTTTTAGATATCAAAATGACCGTAGTAGTCATGCGATATTTAGTGATAAACTTTGGAAATAATAACTATTTGGGTATTTGTAAGATTGAATGCATCAATATATACTCTATCCTTTTAAAGAATAAAAAAAATATATTTTTTCTCGAAAATAAATAATTTACACTATCTCTGCTAACGGTATGACTTGTTAAGAGTATCATAAAAAGTCGCTCGTACTATTTGGAGCCTTAAAATTTTATAAAATCCTAAAAGATATAAAAATATCCAAAACATATATAAAAATATACAATTTTCAAAAAATTAGAAAATATCAACACACCAGCAAACACCTTTTCTATCATGGATGAAAATATGTAGGGGTAAGGTGATCATTGTCAGACCCAAAACAAAAACAAAATCTTTATTTTTACTTGTATTTTTGTTTATTTTTCCTCTTTTTGGAAAATAAACATTCTCAAAAATTACACTCATTTTTCTCATTTGATTAAAGGTAACATCTTAGGACGGACGTTGTAGGATGCTAATACCTTCCTTACACGTAAGCAACTCCCAGATCCTAATCTGATTTTGCAGACCATGATTTTTCCGTAGTTTTTTATAATAAACTATGGTGGTTACTCCACTGTTTATTTTTCCGAAGAAAAACATATTTATATTTTTTCTTTTGTCATCCGACCCTGGTTACGTCAGATGACGACTTCACTAGGGACCTCATTCACTACAAGAAAAATGTTATTTAGAGACTAATTTTTAGCTACCAAATGAAACGGTTACTAATTGTGACTAAAATAGTCACAAAATTAGATGTTGGTTGCTAAATAACTACAAAATAGAAGTAATGATTGAATTTAGTGACCAATTAAGTAAGTAATTGGTATCTAACATTAGCTACTAAAGTTTTAGTGACCTATACCATTAGATTCTAAATTAGTCTCTAACTTAATTAGATATCAATTTAGAATCTAATGGCATAGGTCACTAAAACTTCGGTAGCTAATGTTAGATACCAATTATTTGACTTAATTGGTCACTAAATTTAATCATTACTTCTATTTTTTGGTTATTTAACAACCAAAATTTAATTTGGTGACTAGTTTGGTCACAATTAGCAATCATTTCATTTGGTAGCTAAATATTGGTTTCTAAATAGCTTTTTTCTTGTAATGATTAGAGAGTACAACCAAATTAATTTAATTAGTGAAACATGGTTGTGATGTTATATTTCATCCACATGTCATGAATAAGTACCCCTTGAGGTCCAAACATTCATTGTTTCTCATTGTATTTAGCGATTTAGGTTATATTGTTAGTTACATATCATGTTACTCAACATTGTACATATAACCATGCATCCACATGTCATAAATAAGTACCCCTTGAGGTACAAGCATGCATTTTTTCTCATCATGATTTAGCCATTTTGGTTATGTTCATTATAAGAAAAAATTAAATTATCGACAGAACTTTATCCGTCGGTAAAATATCATTATCGACGATTTTATTGACGAATATCTGAGTCTGTCAGTAATTATCGACGGATTTACTGACAGATTTACCATAAATTCGTCGGTAATTACCGACGGATCAAAAATTCGTCGGAAATCCTTCAGTAATTACCGACGGACTCAGAAATTCATCAGTAAATTTACATACAATGAATTTATCGACAGATTTAGAGTATTTTCGATGGATTTATCTCGTCGATAATTTTTTTTTTGTAGTGGTTGTTAGTTGCATGGATCTGCATTTTGTCATCACTCATACACTTATGATACCATGATACCGTGTATGTAATTTTCAAATTCTTAACTTTTTTGCATTCTCATACCTTCTTGCATAATGCACAACGTTCATATACAAATTGTCGCATGCATACATATACTTCATTTTTCATGCATCATACCTCTTGACATGCATTAATATTTCACTCCACAATGTTCTTTTTTTTCCTTTCAATTTTTTTAAGAAATAAAATTTTGAAATAATTGCACCACAAAAATTTCAAATATTTTTTTTTGTTTTAAGTTCATCGTATGTTGCTGATTTAGAGACCAAAAAAATGAAAAATAAAAAAGGTGGAAATGTTGTTGCATGTTGATTCAATTGTTTCCTTTGATACAAATTTTTAATTCATGGTATTGCAAAAAATATAATAAAAAAAATGTTAGGGAGGTGCTATTCTAGAGCTTGATGTTTTAATAAAGGGTAAAAGTTGACGTTTTTTGTTGAATCATTTGCATGTATGTTGTTTGAAATCCTTTAACCTTTCCTCATCCAAAAAATAAAAGGAATTGCTCTAAAAAATATCACCATTGTTTGAGATAGCAAAATAAGAATGTCACACGGGTAGAAGTATTGGGTTCTCTCGGTTGGATGAGAGGTTGATCTCTAATCTATTACGAGCAAGTAGAACAATTTGAAAAAAAAAAGAGTAAATGATTCATTAGATTGGAAACCGGCAAGGGCGATCTAAGCAAAAGAGAGGGCGAGAAATATGAAAAAGAAATGAAAAAAATGGTGTGTGTTAAAAGTCATGAAATTTTGTTTCAGGGTTAATCTTATTAAACATAAAACATTCATGATTCGAAATGATATATGACCATGTTTGTTTACCCAAAAAAGTAAAATTATATGAATCCCTTGCACGCTTTTTGAGCCAAAAATATATATTCAAAATTCTCCTAAACAAGGATTATCATTACGTTGAAAGTCAGCTCTAGATGTATACCAAAAACTTCTAAGAGTCAAATAGATTAAATCAATCAAGGAATGGAATGATTACAAGGAAATGATATCACAAAGTGATAAAAAAGAAAAGAGGAACAAAAAGAAGAAAGAAAAATGTAAAGATGAAAATAATAGAATGTGCACAAAGAAAGACCTTGATCGTATCCAATGCAATACTTGGTTGGTGATCCTTGTTCCAAAGAAAAAAAAAAGTCCATAGATATTTTTGACCCTTCATATCTTTTTTTTGACAACCTTTTAGCCTCTGGGTACGTTACAAGTCTTAATAAAGCTATATAGATTGATGAATGATTGTTATGATTTTCATAAAGCTTAACTCTACAACAAGAGGACATGACGAAACAATGCAGTAAAAGAAATGATATTTGAAATACTTCTAGTACGAAACAACTTTCTATTACCAACCAATAAGACAATTGAGAAAAAGTTATATTGGGGCAATCCTCTCTGTCAACCTCACAAAAAAAAAGCACCTTTCGTTTAGACACCATTATCACCCCTATACACCAAAACTGGGGCAATTTCCATTTGTTCCACCCAGTTTCTTCCCTCTTAGAGATACAATTTTCTATATGACATTGCACCGGCACAATTTTCATCAAATCCGATTGTTCATTCTTCCTTTCAACCTTGCAAACTAGCAATTAACACTTCATCTATCCTACTCAATACACCAAAGTTGGGACAATCCTATTTAGAATGTATACCTTACATAAATTTTCCCTTTAGAGGGGCATGCAAAGAATAATATATATATATATATATATATATATATATATATATA
>Ga0099825_1005819_pt1 | contig 15697 bp, 8 predicted proteins | sample SiratroredBW_FD_76838 | JGI IMG/M metagenome (GOLD analysis project Ga0099825, IMG submission 76838) | Root nodule microbial communities of legume samples collected from California, USA - Siratro red BW | ecosystem: Host-associated > Plants > Roots > Nodule | place: USA: California | collected...
AAAGAAAACACCCGTGTCTTGGTTAATTAGGAAGTGCATTGTCTAAGGATCTGATCAATAACGATTGATATCCTGACTCTACTAGTAATAGGAATCAAATAGATGATCATTACTAGGTGGTGAAAGTCGAAAGAGGTCTGAACTGGGTGATTGCAACTTGAAATATAGCTGGTCAGGAAAGTCTCAGGGGGACTAACCCTGTCATACATGATTGATGATTCATTTGTGTGGGGATGTGTGGATTCACAGTTTGGAGATGTATGACAGGTGCATATCTCGGGGTCTATTCAATGCATGAGTCTTCCGGAAGTAGAGTCATGTTTGTAGTGTGTTAGATTCTTATATTTTGATGATACATGAAATTGAATGTTTTTGGATTTGTTAAAATTTGGTTAGCTTACCCTTTGCTTTTGGTTATACTGTGTTTGATTTTTTCTGTCTGTGATGATTGTGTCTTGACACGGGAGCATATGATGTTGCAAATGGATCTTTGGGAAATTATCTAGGTTGAAGGATGACATTAGGACTAGTATTATATTTGAAAAACATGTATCTGATATTGTAAATATGTTTTGAAATTCATTATTATGTAATCTTGATGCATGTTAACTATGAAATATTGTAAGATATGCATAATGTTACTTTAGTTGCCTTAGTAGAAGCTTTAATTTTGTGGGGTGTTACACATATCACATAGTTTCATCAACAATCACGTCAATTGAGAGTTTAATTTCTTTCCTTATCTTCTTATCTTTATTTTTATATTAATATTTTGTGGTTTATTTTATCTCTTATCTTTATTTTTTTTCCTTTACCTATAACTTTATCTTTTTAATTTTATTTTATATAAATCAAATTATTTTATAATTAACTATGTATGAGGACTTTAGATCATTTTCATTTAGAATTATTATTTTTATTTAATCTCATTATTCAAAATTAATTACTTTCCAATCCCAAACAATTGGTAGATGCCATAATGTTAAATTTTCGGTGAGGTGATTTTTCAAAACTCAACCTATTCATATCAGAGATCATCATGCATATCACATAGTTTCATCATTCACGTTAATTGAGAGTCTAATTTCTTTCCTTATCTTTTTATATTTATTTTTATATTAATATTTTGTGGTTTATTTTATCTCTTATCTTTATTTTTTTTCCTTTGCCTATAACTTTATCTTTTTACTTTTATTTTATATAAATCAAATTATTTTATAATTAACTATGTATGAGGACTTTAGATTATTTTCATTTAGATTTATTATTTTTATTTAATCTCATTTGACATATTCAAAATTAATTATTTTCCAATCCCAAACAATTGGTAGATGTCATAATGTTAAATTTTCAGTGACGTAAGGTTGTACTCTAATATTCAATCTAATTAATTAAATCAATTAAGTGCTTAATTTATCTCCGTTGTCTTAGAAGGTTATTAAACCATGATATTTTCTTGAAACAGAGTAATTCATATTATTTTTCTGAAACTTTTTGAGTCCTTATAATATCTTTATTTAAGATCTCAAGGTTACTTCAAAGGTTTTTTACAATAAGGAATTTTCACTAATTCCAAAAACTATCCTAAAATAATTTTGTTAATATTTTTCCTTATCTTTAAAATTAATATATCTCATATTTAAATTATTTATACAAATAATGCACTTTTTTATTATTGGATAATTAATTTGGAAGTTGCTCTCCACAATCCTCTATCTTTCAAAACTAAACTAAAAAAAATTGAATTTAAATTTTTTAAGCAATTAAAATTTTTCTCATGCGCTCTAATCCGTTTTCAGTTTGGTAGCTAATTTTTTTTTTCTATTAATACCCTTAATTTTATATTAAATTTCAGAATTTTTTAATATTAAAATAACATTCAAATAATTATCATACTTAATAATACTAAGTGAAAGTAATTTAATAATGTTAATAATAATAATAATAATAATAATAATAATAATTCCTAAATAGCTTGATAGGTAGTTTTATTAAAGGTGACAAAATAATCCATTTACTAGTCATTAATCTGGTCATTTACAAGTAAAAATCATCTATTATAAAAATATAAAAAATAAATTAGATCAAATTCATCAATTTAATTGTATGGATGATCAATAATTCTTCTATTATTTTTCAAAACTCAATAGATCCTTTTACCAATACTTTATGAATAAAATTTAATATAATCAATTCTTTAATATTAAATATTTCTTAAATTCATCATTTTTCAAATTTAAAAGTATATTTTCAACATTTTTTACAGATTTTATTTTTTAAATTGTATTAAAACGTCAATTTTATGGATAGATTGGATATCTATTCGTGAATTACTTATGTAAGGATGAATTTGGTAGAACTCCATGATATGGATATGGATGGATAAGATTTTTAATAAATGAATTATATTTTTTTGTGTGGTCCATTATAATTTAAAATAAAAATTTATTTGATTTATCCATATTATGAGTTTTCACTACTGATTTATAATTATGGGATTTGAAGACAAATTTAAAAAGTCATGTATTTATATTTAACCAAACCCTAAACCCAACGTAAATATTATACATTTATTTATTTTTAGATAAATTTCTAATATAAAAAAATGTATATAAAAATTAATTTAATTAGTATTTCATAAACAATTCAAATTCAATCAAATACAAACAAAAATTATATGAATTACATATGAATCTATGCATTAAAGAATATTCAACAAATAGATATCAATTGACGACTTCCCAAATACTTATATGAAGTATGTTCTATTATAGACTAATATCTAATCTAATATAGAACTTAGATTAACCAGGTTAAGTTCATTGCAACCCAAGCCTCACATTTAAAGAAGTGAAATTTATGTCTAACTCAACCTACAAAATTGACTTGTAATATGAAGTTTGCACTCACTTATATACTAAGAATTGGTCTTATCTCTAGTCAATGTGGGATCTCTAACAAACAACTCTCACGCTGAGGCTACCTAACTCGTGCATGTGACTAGATAGTTATGGTTGGTCTGATAGCGACTCGATAGCGGGTGACACAATAGACTTATCAAACCTCACTAGGATAGGCTCTGATACCATCTTAAGAAGTAGACTTTAAACCTAACTCAACCTTACAAAATCAGCTTCTAAGGTGGGATTTGCACCCACTTATATACTATGAACTAGTCTTATATCTAGTCAATGTGAGATCTCCAACAACATATATTATCAATGAAACAAGAAAATATGTTTTACAACATAAGTGTCTTTACTCAATATATAACTCAAACAATGGTTCACACAATCATACAAAAAACATATAGATCACACATGGATCCATACATGAAAGGATACTCAATAAATGAAATATCAACTGACACTTTTTGGAATACCGGTATTAAATATGTCTTATCAGATACTAACATTTAATCCAATTCAAGACTTAGATTGAAAAGCCAACCTAATAGAACAAGGTAAGATCATTACAACTCAAGTTGCACTATACATGTCACGATGTGCTAGAACTCTTTTGTTAAGGGGTCTTTATTATAACATAAATGTCTTTACTTAATGCACAACTCAAACAATGGTTCACATATCATCCAAGATTCGTGACCCTAAATTCATACAATTATTATTATTATTCTCAACAACCATTATTATACAACAATAAAAAAACACAAATCAATTAAATATACAAATTAATAATCATTTTAAATTTATATTAAATATCCACATTCAATCCATTAAAGAGACAAAAAGAAAAAAAATAGCTTGAGCAACAATATTTTTACTTGAACAAAAATTTCTTTGTTTGAGCAAAAATCTAGTTGAGAGTAAGATTGAATTGCAACTCTATTTTTGCTTAAGCAAAAACAAGGCTAAAAGCAAAGGTTGAGTTTCAACTTTATTTTTCCATAAGATAAAATCCTTTGCTTAAGTGAAAATGAGGATGAGATTAAAGTTTAGATCTTTGTTCTATTTTTGTTTAAGCAAAAATCCTTTGCTTGAGTAAAAATTTCAAAAATCAACCTCATGCAACTAAACCATATCTAGTTTCAAAGCTTTACCTAAAACTAGCTTAATAAATATAACTTTCAAACACATTTAAAATTATCAGTATGAAGGTGCAGCTGGTTTCAAAAGAGGGGATTCAATGAAGCTTGAACTCAGATCACAAATTACGAACAACTCAAAGATAGTGTATGAAAAAATATAGAGAAAAGAGAACCAGACACAAATTTATACTGGTTCACCTTACGACAAGGGTCACATCTATTCCCTTTAAGCAAATTGGTTAAGAGATTTCAGTAACACGAGTTTCAATGCCTCTCTAGGAACAAGTATTTTACACCTCTCCAGATAAATTTGTCTTAATCTCCCCTGAGATTAAGACCTCTTAACAATGAGAAAAATACTCTCAACTGAGAGAACAATTTAAATCACATAAGGTATACTTTATAGAATGAAGGATTTTAATGGTTTGAACACAACCCCTTATTTTAATTGCTTTCAATAACAAGATATGAAAATTAAAAACTCTATTTCTTTTGCATTTTTTCATAGTGTATTTCTTCATGTGTTCTACGCTTTCTTTCCTCATCTTCAATGGTGTAAATTTTGGAATGATGACCTTTGAAGTTTGTATCTGCTTTTAATGGTAACTTCTATATTAATGAATATCTTCTATATCTTCTTGATTGTTAAATCATTTGAAAACATTCCTTTGTTGTTTTAAACTCAACATTGAAACTTGAACTATTAATGATAATCTGCATGTGTCTCATTATGCTTTCCATCTCTTTTGCTATCAAATGTTATATACGACAACTTTAACTTTGATATGATCTTTGTGTATTCATCACATATCTGAGAATTTTGAATTCTTTCTTTATCTGTAATAATTTGAACATTGAAGATCCTGCATATCTACACTTCATCTTTTCATTAACTCGTGCAATTTGTCATCTTCTTTTTCATTACACGCTTTAGATGGAAACTTCTTATTTAATTAACTTTTTCGCGTATTGTATTTGTAACCTTTATCCTTCAATCATTTTGAATTATTTCTATATCAATTTTTTTCACTTATGAAGCTTTGATCTTCTCAAATAATCTTATGCATAATTATTGCATTGTAACTTCATCTATCGTCTATCAATTGCTTGATAACGAAACATTTGATATATTTTTTCTTCTTGATTTGAATATTTTTCTAATTATGTGGCATAATTTCATGTCTTTGATTGTCGAGACTTAATTATTCTTTAATCTTGATTCTTTAATAATATTTCGACAAATCTCATTTTGTGATGTTTCTTCAAATTCTATAGAAACTTTAATACAGAATATTTGTTTTTGTATATTTTGTGTGTCCTTTAATGTCGTAGTCTTCTCTGGAAATATTTTGCAATAAACTACTTGAATTACTTAGAACCAATCATAATTTAAACACTTAAATATGTATGAAACATAATTTTTTGAACTTTTGAATTATAAAAACTTTCTATTATAGAGATTTCATTGTTAATATCATTTCAAAAACTTTCAAAGTATGCATGATTTTAAAAGATGAAGTAAATTAGACTTAAATAAAATCTAGTTATTTCAAAATATATTTTTAAAATTCATTTATTATCACAATATGTTAAGTTTTATTACTCAGTAAGCTTTCTATATCAGTCTGTTCAACATGTTTTGATTAAACTTTGAGTTATATAGATTAATAATATCAAAAACAAGTTTCGAAATCATTTGAAAAATATCAAAAAGCAATTATAAAATGTAAGCATTAAGTTTAGACACTCTCTAATGTGATAGACCATTTACAATGAATATAAGAATGTTGATCACATTGTCTAATGTGTTCAAAAAGTGGTTTCATCTGTCATGAAGGATGACCAGATCATCTTATACTTTTTGGTTTTCAAGTAACTCCTAGCAAATTCATCTAGTATGACCATGTGCCACTGGTTCGTCTAGTGTGACCTTGCACTATTGGTTCATCTATTATGTTGAGATCACCAAGATCTTCTAATGCATTTTGCTTGTTTAGTTTATCTGTCTAGATTGTCTATGTGTTGTAAGACCATCTAAATATTATTGTCCTTTGGAATCACCTAGCATGTTGACTCTTGCGATACCGTCTAGCTAGGCTAGTATAATTAGAATGTCCAATGAGTCTAGCATCTATATATCGTCTAGTATGTTTTAACTCAGTCTTTATATAGTGAGACCATCTTGACACATTTCATCTAATCAGTTCTTTTGTAATCGTCTAATAGTCTTAATCCAAGTTCATTTAATAAATCTTTACCTACATATACATACTGGTTAGTTTGGTTAGAACTTTTAACATATCTTATAGTATTTGTTATCATCGAAACACATATGACTTTTTCATCATAAGATCGTCTAGAGGGTATTAGATCGTCTTAAGGGTATTAGATCATTTAGCTGATTTTGGATCATCTAACTGATTATGGATCATCCAGCTAATTCTGAATCAATGACTTAACATAGTAAATCTATAATTTGAGCAAACATCATTCTTTACTCATTTTAACTCAACCTTGGTCCGTTAAACTCATAAATTAATATATAGAAGACTATAAAATCATCTAGTTTATATTAAAACTCAGTTTAAGAAACTCTACAATTTATCATGCATAATATAGCCACTATATCAACTTCTTCTTAATCATCAAACTCAACAACCATCAGTTTGTTAAGAGGCGTGCTTTTTTTATCAGCAAAAAATTTGAAAGGCCAAGAATTTACTAGTTTTGATTTTTATTTTTTAATGTTAATTATAATATTGTTGTTATGAGTAAAGTAATATATTTGAATACTCTATTTTGAAATTATACATTGTACTCTTTACTTTTATTAAAAACAAAAAACAAAGAAGAAACATATCCATTAAAACAAAAGTATTTATTTTCTCTCTCTCTCTCTCTCTTCAAGAAGAGAATTAAAATATTCATATTCTCTATTACCAACTTGGTATTGTTATCAAATTATCAGAGTTATGGCAAGTGTGACCAATAATTTGTGACTGCCCTGATTAACAAAGACGACAAACTATGACAATTAGAGCATCCAAATGAAATCCTTTATTAGATCTCAAGATGTTTGGAAGTTGGTCCAAGAAGGTTTTGTAGCACTGCAAAATACCACAGGATATTTGGTGGCTTAAAACAAAACGTTGAAAGAGACATGATCAAAAGATAAGGCAGTTTTGCTTTGTACATGTTATATCAAGTTGTTGATGAGTCAAATTTTCAGAAGATTGTTGGTGCATCAACTTCCAAGAAAGTGTGGTACATTTTGAAAGAAGTGTTCAAGGGAGCCAATCTAGTTAAATAGATGTGTCTTCAAACTCTACGAGGTTAGTTGGAGGCCATGAGGATGAAAGATTTAGAATATGTATCTAATTACATTACTCATGTGCAAACAATAACCAATCAACTCAAAAACAATGGAGAAACCCTCATGTATGCAAAGGTTATAGAGAAAATTCTTCAGTCATTAACTGATGACTTTGAAAATGTTGTATGTGCAATCGAGGAGTCAAGAAATTTGGAAGAAATGACAATCAATGATCTCAAGGGTTCTATTAAAGCACATGAACATAGGAAGAAGAAAAAGAAACATGAAGTTCTGGAGGCAGTCTTACAAATAAAGATGACCATAAAGGAGAATAAGGTGATATATGCACAATACAATAAAGGAATAGGGCAAGGACACAAAGGTCGTGGTTATGGTCAAAGCAGAGATTGTGTCGTGGAAACAAAAATGAAGAGAAATGACAAAGGAACTAGCAAAACTAGCATGGACGAGGTCGCGGTCATGGAAGAGATGGTTATTCAAATCTTTCAAATGTTGAATGTTACAATTGTGAAATATATGGACACTATGCAAAGGATTGTTATGCCAAGAAAAAGGGTGAAAGAAAATGCAAATTTAGTCAAGGAAGATGAGACAAAAGATGAAGATATCACTTAGGACAATGACATGGTGCGGTATCTAAACACTGGTGCTAGCAATCATGTGTTTTTTGGAGAGTTAACAAAAGTTCCAATCAAAGCACATGAAAAAAAATATGTTTTTCCCAAAAGGATAGAAAAGAAGGTATTATGGAGGACGCCTATTATGTACTTGATATGAAAAGTATTTTTCTTAGTATGAGACGATTATTGGAGAAAGAATGTTCAGTTTTTATGAAAGACTAGATGCTAGACTTGAAGGACAAAAAAAGTGCTCGCACACATGGAGATGACGAAGAATTAAATATTCAAACTCAATTTAAATAAAAAGGTCATTGCTCTCAAGTGTGATGCAGAAGAAGTTCTTAAAACCTCTAAAGCATTAGAAGCCCAAATGGTAGAGATGGAAACTACAAAGACTAAACCACATGTTGTGGCTCATGTGATGAAGGACAAACTTTTCAATCCTCTAATTGATGAAAAAAGTGATGTGGTTATTTCATAAGAGGATATACACAACCCGACAATGAATTCAATGCTTACTAATATAAGGTGGAAGGATGATGAATCTTAACCTATGACCATAAAAGCAAATCCAATTAAGAAAGCTACAGGTAGGTCTACACGCATTGTGAATCTATCTACGAATGATTTATCTTCAAACACTTCTGCTATAGCATCAAGAAATAAGAGACATATTCAAAGAAAACTTTTAGTATTGAAAAGGAAGGCACTTGCATTTAAGCACAAGGGAGAGATAGAAGAGATTAATGAAATTTTAAGGCAAGCCAGAACTTAAAAGTCCAAATAGAAGATTTTGGGAACTAGAACAAGGACTTATCACTTAATGTTTCCAAGGATAAATAGTCTCTCTAGTCGGAATCACTTAATTTCCAAAAAAGACATCGAAATTTGATAGTAGCTACTAAAGTTGATAATGTTTTAGCTTCATATGTGGTGGTCAAATGGTAAGCATTCATTGATTGTTAAGGAGATTACTTCAAGTGAAAATCTTTTAAAAATGATGAAAGCGAAAAATGACCCTTATAGTAGTTTATTTTAAAATAAATGTATACTTTGTTACCATTTTAATAAGTAATATTTATTTCTTTATGTTTTTAATTAATGTTTTAATAAATAACATTTAATTCTTATATTATTATTAAAGTAACCATCATAATTTTTTTTATTTATATTAAAATCTAAAACATAAAGAAGATAAGTATTTAATGTTTATTTAAAATTTAAGAAAGATATAAATTAAAAAATATTTATAACAATTAATAAAGATTGATTTTGGTAATTATTTTTTTCTATACACTTTTTTTACTATTTATATAGTTTTATTACCTTACTCTTATCTTGGTTAATAAATTCTTTAGTTTCTAGAATTTATAATAACTATGTGTAGTTCTTATTTTATTTTTTATCTTAATAATTAATTTTTCATTATATTCATTTATTTTTACTATTATAAAATGTGCACAAACAGTAATAATATGGCATGTGATTCGAGTAAGAAGTAGAAGGATTTTTATTTGGCTAAAACGTATGAACTAGTAGAACTAAATTTATTTTTCTGTTATTGTGTTTGTTTTTACTTTGCCATGAAGTAACATGTTCATTCTTAACAGAATATTCCTTTCTTATAAAGTAAAACCATTTTTTTAGTAACTTTTCTAAGTGGAGTGGACAGGTACAAAAGAATTAACCTAAAACTAACATTGGTAAAGAGCGTGACAGAGCACGTGACTATTGAGCATCAAAGAATCGTGATGGGTGAATGAAGTATTCATTCACGCAAATCAATATTTGGCTAAATACAAAGCGTCACAAGTCAGCAATAACAGTGAACAACTAAATTAATTAAATATAATTAAAATAATAATAAGGGTAGCCATTTATTGAATTTGATTTCTTCCCTGATATCCCCTGATTATATTTTAATTATTTCAGAATTTTAATTATTATGTTTTTAATATAGCTATTCTTATTTCAGTATGTTGAGATATTATTTATCTTAAAATTTAGTATACGTAGTTTTATTAGTAAATTAAACAACGAAAAAAATACTTGAAAATTACGTATGCACGAATGCTTATGTGTATTATTTATACTATAATAAAAAATATATAATTAAAAAGTAAATTATTAAAATAAAAAAGTATTGCGAAATTTATATTAAAATTATAAAAAAATTATTTAGATATATAATAGTTATATTCTATTAATTTCATAATATTTTTAATTTCTCAGTAAAATAATTAAGAATTGTTTTCCTTAAGAAAATTCATGTCCAGACAAATCTTTGATTGAAGTAAAAATTCTTCTCCTATTTAAAGAAAATAGGTTGCTCAGGTATAAGTGAATTAAAATTTATATTTAAATAATATATATATATATATATATATATATATATAATGATGTAATATTTAATTTAATTTAGTTCATTTGAGTAATTATGGATTTATATTGAATAGATGAAATTGTATTACATAGAATCATTTAAGGTTACATACTTCTAATAATATATTGACTAATTTGAAAATTATAAGTACTAAATACAATAACTTATGATTAAGAGATATATACATGGTCACTGATTGTTTAAATAATATAGATTATGACATTATATTGATCAGTAGTTGGGAAAAAGTTATTGTACACTTGAAAGAGTTTGGTGGATATATAAATGTTGATGTAATGAACTTACCTTTGTGTATAGAGCTAACATCCACATGTAAATCATTTCTCATTTTACTAAGTGAGGTGTTAATATCTTGTACAACTTATTTAATATAAGTTTTTACAAAATGTTTGTGTGATATTTACTATCTTGTATCTTATTTGAATTAGATCAGCATCTATACCTTTTCTTTCAATTTCACTCTCCATATTTCATCTGTTTCAGAATTTGATCGAGCCCTGTAGTAGTAGAGGATACTGAGACCATTTATGACTAATCAAAATCTTAATCAAAGTAAATTCCTATTTACTCTAGGAACCCTTTGTTCTTTGTTTTTTTTAAATTTTTGTCATCAATCTTAGTAGGAATAGATGAGAAAGGTGTTCCTCTCAACTAAATTAAAATTATGTTGAAATTTGGTGTTATTTTGATAACTTGTTCTATATCCCTTTTGGACTGGTGTTATTATTTGATTTGGAGGATTTGCTTTGTAATTTGAGCTTTTCAAGTAAGGGAAGATAGTTTTAATACTTTCAATATAACCTTAGGTTAGAAGACTTGACTGTGAATGAAATTGGTACTAAGTTTCAATTTTTGTTATAGATGTGTCTTATGATGAAATTGATTGGTTATATATCTAATATGAACTGTGATATTGATAACTTGATAGACAAGAGTTGTTTCTAGATATTGTGAATTTGGAATTGTTAGATAGATATGGTTGTGCATGATGAAATTGAAATGATATGTGTGATGGCAGAACTATAGATTCGTATATAATCATTTTGGTTGAAATGAAACCAGTGTATTGAGGTTGAAAGGAAATCAAGGTACTACAGTTACATATACATTTATATGCTTCAATATGATTGAATTGATATGATATGTATGATAACTGAGTTATAGGCTCATATGTAATCATTTTGGTTGAAATGAAGCCAATGTATTGGGGTTGAAATGAAATCAAGATACTATGGTTACATATGCATCTATATGCTTCAGTATGATTGAATTGATCTGGTACGTATGATGACTGAGTTATAGGCTCATATGTAATAATTTTGGTTGAAATGAAACCAGTGTACTAGGGGTTGAAAAAAATCAAGGTACCATGGTTACATATGCACCTATATGCTTCAAAATAGTTGAAATGATATGATTATTGTTATGATTGAATGACGAGTTCATATACAATCATTTTGATTGAAATGAAATCAAAGTACTGAGGATGGAAAGAAAATCAAGGTACGATGATTGCAAATAAATGTGTAAAGTCAATAAGCTTGGGAATGGAGTATAAAAGAGTATGATTGGATGATAGACCTATTTGTATTTGATTTGATGGTTGATATTTAAATTCTTAAATCTATTAACTTCATTTTCTTTTACTTTCACAAGTTGAAAATATTATTTACCTAACTTATCCTTATTTATCTTATTGTATTATGAATTGCGATGATTGTACTATGAATTGCGATGATTGTACTATGTACACGAGCAAATGCAAATGCAAGTTTTGAAGCATCATAAGAAGTATATACCCTTGATTTGGTCTTTCTTTCGTCATGTATATAGTTGTACATATGTTTAATGTATTTCGAGACTTTATGTAGTACTTTAAACCTTGAAGGTATGAACATAGATAAAAGTTAGTTTTGTGAGAAACTGTTTTCTGATGTTTTTGCTCAAGCGAAAGAATTCTCGCTCAAGCGAATTATGTAAGAAAATAATGAAAAATGTACTTTGCAAATCTCGCCTGAGCGAGATACAGCTGGTTGAGCGAGCTATTTGAAAATAAATAAGTGTTCTCAAGTCAATTTTCATTCCAACAAGGTTAATTCTCACTCAAGGAAAAATTCTCTCTCAGGCAAAAAATTTTCACTCAAGATAAATCTCTTTTTGTTTTTCTATTTTTCTTCTTTTCTTTTCCCTTCTCCTTTTTATTTATTAATTGTTTTACGGTCTGAAATAGTCATATTCCTTTTATTCATAATGCTTTCTCTTAAAGTTGAATGAGAAATGTTTAGACTGATACATCTAACATGTTTAAAAATGGATTATATATAATTAGTTAGTATGAGAAGTCTTTAATTTTGGTCTTATTTTACATATTCAATTGATTTAATGTATATATTAATTTAATTTATATAGTTATTGTTGAAATATATTAATATAATAAATATTTATTTTTAATATTAATAAATAATTTACGTTTGATATATCGCATAAGATTTTACCCATTTTAATAATGATGTTAAATACTTAGATATCATATATTTATATATTTTTATATATATTTTTTGAAATATTTTTATTTTTTAAATCTTATATTAAATAATGTATATATAATTTTTTTAAGAATGAAATGTTAAGATATATGTGAAGGGTTGTATCATTTTAGATGTTACAATGTGATTTAATGACACATTAATTAAACTTCCTTTCAAATTCAATTTTTTTTATTGTAAACAATTCTTCAAATCACTTTACTTAATATTTTTATCATAAAAATAATTTCAAGATCTAAGTTTTAAAGGGCCTTTTGAATAAAGTAGATCATCATGACATAAAATCTAGATATAAGTTTTAGATAATTTTAAGTCAATAAAAATGATTTTTTTTTTATTTTTAAGACAACAACAACTAAATAAAGCACTAATTTTAAAATTTGAATCTTATAAAACATTCTATTAGAATAAAAGTTGTAACGAAATCTAAAAAATAATATAGATAAAAATGCTCTTAAAATTTAGAATTATTCATAATAATACTATTAACACTTCCTTATAAAAAAACTTAATTTAATAATGAATAAAGAAAATAATTAGGCTGGGTTACAACCATAAACGTATGACAATGTGCTTTAAAATCTTGTAAACAATTGAAATACAAGTTTTTTTATATTACGAATTAAAATATATATTTAGAGAATAATATTTTATAATCTTTAATAAATTTAATATTTACTGAAATTTTTTTTTTTCAAATCTTTCTATTATTCTTATTTCCTGAATTTACCTTTATTTATGAGTTCCACAAATTTTATTTAATATTTAGTGACAATTATAAAGTTTTTGCAAGTCTTTCTATTATTATCAATCTTCAAAAATTAAAAATTTGTAATAATTTTTTAAAATACATATTTTTTAAATAAAAAAAATGAACATTATTGTATTAAAAACGTAATAAATGTGTATACTTTATTAAATTACTTGCTAAGCAAAGTATATTTAAGATAATAATCTTAGGGACAAACTCCTCTTCTCCTAATTTAAATTATATTTACCCTTATAATAGCTAGATATTTTTGAATTATAATTTATACCCTTCTTTACTTTATTAAGTGTATAAGTGTATTTGTTTTAATTTATTATTTTTTTATTGAAGGAAATTATGAACAGTTAGAATAATCTTATACCACAGTTTATTTACTTTTAGTAAAACTAGATTGTAATTTATATTTTAAAATATATTGATTTGTTACAAATCCAATTATAATATAGTTTATAAATAAAATGACACTTATTAGAAAATATAATTATGTAATCAAATATTTAGGTTATACAATACACAAAATAAAATTTGAAAGTTTTTTCAAAGAAATACTGTATACTTGATTAGAAAAGTTTAAACTTTAGACATGTGTTAGTTGTATAGAGAGATTTAGACACGTGTTAGTTGTTTAGAGAGATTAGTTGTTTAGAGAGATTTAGACACGTGTTAATGGTAAGATGATATAATTACTTGTAGAGTAAGTTATATTCGCTGAGATATTTTTAAGATGTTAAATGGTTTTTTCTTTGGTTTTTCAATATTAGTTACAACTTTCTAAACTTTCTATATAAAAACTATACAGCCTAATGTTTTTTTTTTAACCAGTGGTATAAGAACCAATAAAGATAAAGTAATAGTATTGCATGTAATTTAAAAAAATATACAAAGTCTTAACTTAAGTTATTCTAAATTTTATTGAAATATTTTTTGGAGAAAAATCTAAAATAAAATATACAAACGAAAATATCGACATCACTTACATTTCTTGAAAAGACAGAAAAATTAGATTTAAATGGATAGATTTTTAAAATTGATGAGAAAAATAAAAAATATAATTAGGAATTTATAAATATTAATTTCATAATTTGACATGTTAAAATTATTTGAATAATAATACGAGCAAACAAAATATGATTTGGAAAAATCTACACAGTTACCCAATAACGGTAGGTGAAGATAGCACAAATTTAGAAAATTAAGATAATAATATATTATATTTGGATAAATTTAAAAGAACAGTTATTATAAAAAATAAAAAAAAGATCTATGTGATACTTTGTTATAATATATTATTAAAAATGTTTTGGTAAATTTAAGAAATTTAATATTAAATATTTGTTTTGAAATGTGGTGTTTGGTTATGATTGTTTGATTGAGAAAGTGAACGAAGAAAGGAATTAGAAGGAGAGGAGGTATCTATGATGTATCTCACCAAAAGCGCGAGTGAGGCGTTTCTGAAGCGATCTCCTAAAAAACCTACCCTTTCTTTTGACCACTCTCTTAAGCCTCACTCTTAGGACGAGCTTTTTCGTTTTGTTACCACGCTTTCGCTCACTCTCTCTCTCTTTCTCTTTCTCTCTCTCTTCCCAAATCGCCCTTTCCCTTCTTCTATCCATCGGTCTCGGATACACACACCACTGGGAAGCACCATCCACCGAATAATAACAACACAAAGGGAAAAAGGAAAACATAAAGAAACCCTAATTGCACACTCTTCAGGTGCCTCACTATCTCACCCAACTAACCTCACTTTTTTCATGTTTTTCCTTGTACGCCCTTCCTTTGCTTGCGTGCGATGATGACGTGGATCTGCTCGTTTCGTTGCAGGGGAAATTGAGGAGGAAAATTTCTATCTTTTTCCTCTCTTTTTGTGTTTTTTTTTTTTTTTTTTTTATATAATTTTTTAGGTGTTTTTTGGTTTTTTTTTTTTTTTTTTAAATAATCAAAATTATAGAAAAGGGAGGGTTTGTTTCAAAAAA
>Ga0099825_1005820_pt1 | contig 15695 bp, 10 predicted proteins | sample SiratroredBW_FD_76838 | JGI IMG/M metagenome (GOLD analysis project Ga0099825, IMG submission 76838) | Root nodule microbial communities of legume samples collected from California, USA - Siratro red BW | ecosystem: Host-associated > Plants > Roots > Nodule | place: USA: California | collected...
GAATAAAAATTTTGAAAATATTATATAATTTTTTATATAAATTTATTGTTAGTTTTTAAATTATATTTATTACTAACTAAATCTATTTCATATATTAATAACTAAATTCATGTAACTTTTCTTCACAATAACCACTCTTCTATTCAAATTAAATTAAACCTTTTGCATTTATTTTAGTTACACATTAGCAATAGATCACACGTGCCAAATAAAACAGAAGAGGAATAGGTGGAGAATATTAACCCTATTAAAATGGTACAGTATTCTCACTATATTAATTAACTCATTAATTGAAATATTAGATATACAGTTTCATCTAGTAAATTAAGATCGTGTCCTCTTTTTACTATTTCATTTAATTTTATATTAAATCGTAGAATAAGGCCACTATTTCTTTACAATGATATCGTGTCTTTTATGTACTATTTATCCATATCTGAAAATAAATAAAAAAATACACCATTTTAGGAATTTCATAAAAAATTACACTAGTTTGGAAAATTTGCCATAAGATGTCATTTCAGAATATTTAAAATTCATTATATTTTATTATGTTTGTGTAAAAAAAAATATCAAATACTAATTAGAACTATGTAAAACTTACCAAATTAAATGATAAAATTTGTATTAAAGAAAATGAAGCTTTAGAAAACCGTTGCACCCATTATTAGAAAATATTGTTTCTCAGTTCTCATACTTCAAAAGTATGAATGACAGTAACCATTAAATAATTACTAGTTCTGAGTGCACCAGAAACTATTCACAGAAAAATCTGATGTTTTTGACGTCAACCACGATACCATGTACAAGATTGAGTGATTTTTTTAAGAAAGTCACCCCTTATCAAAATAGCCAATTATTTTTATTAAGTAAATAAGAAAATTATATCAGTTTATCTCATATTCAAATATATATTTTTAAAATAAAAAAACCTTCATAAACACATAAATAACACAGCGTTACAATTCAATTCAACATTCAACAAATTTTACCAGCCATTGTTCTAGCTAATCTGTATTAATTAGGCTGCGCAGAGAAAAATCTAGAAAGCATTCATACAGAGTTCAACTAAAGCAAATTTGTCAAACGAAGCGAGCCATTAAATACCATTAATGACAGCTACAAGAGATGCATAGTTTTTTCTTCACAAACCATACAAATATATTAGTGGAAGCAAATAAAAAAAGCTCCATAACAAACCTCAGGTACTCACTGAAACATCGGCAGAAAGATTCTACAGAATTATAAAGTTGAATCATGCCAAACTAAAGTAAACAAACACACCTTAATCATTAGACAAATTTTATATATGAGACCCTAATATTGTTAGAATAAGTTTTGGCCTAAACTGAGATAAATTATAAGGCTAAGATTCTCCATTAAGAGACCATAATAAGGTATTTTGTATAGTTTGTAGATAAGATAACACGCTTACTTAACCTGAAGAGTTTCCACTCCATGCAAACGTGTCATTTTCATTGTAGTTGGCCAAACAATAAGTGCCGCAAACTTTAATAGAGTGCATGTGAGCGGTTGGAGAAGTTGGTTTCAATCTTTATTTATTGCTTCAGTATGGTACTACTCTATATATAAATATGCATATAAAATGGCACCTCCCTCTGCATATTTTACTCATTGACCATGTTTTGTAATTTAATACAGCGCGGAATGCCAGATAACAAGACCAATATTTGTATTATTTTAGTTCATCCATCATCTCTATATATACAAGGTTGGCTTCACACACAAAGATAGTTGTGTTGTGATTAGGGTTGAAAGATTCAGAAGAATGGAGTTAAAGGGTGTGTCTTTGAGGAGAGGGAATGAGTTGTTGAAGAGTTTGAGTGAAAAGAAGAAGAATAGAGGAAAGGGTGTGGTGCTGGAAGGCATGGTTGGTGGAAAGGGAAATGGAGTGGTTTCATGCACAGAAGAAAGTGGAGGGGTTGTGAGGATGAAGATTGTGGTGAGAAAGAGCGAGTTAAAGCAGATGGTGGAAATGATGAGTGGTGTGAAGTCAACAATGGCGTTGGAATCTTCTGTGTCTTGTGTGGAACAAAGATTGAAGCTGTTATGGAAGAGAAAGTATGTTTCCAAAACTAATAGGAATGGCCACAGGTGCTGGACTCCTGTTCTACAAAGCATCCCTGAAGAGAGATTAGTTTAACTTTGTCTGTGAATTATTATCACAAGTTACATTTATATGTAGAAAGCTTAATCATCAGAAATTCTCTCTTCTTCTTGTAGCATCATGTTATGCATAGTATATTTCTCTCTGTAGGTGCTGAGAGTTTTGAATGTACACAAAACATTTACACCATCAGTGTTATTCTAGTTCTGATCATTTCCTAGTGTGTAACTTGAGTCCTTTTTGCAACTCAAAAGCAAAATAATGTAATGCTACAAGAAGAGTTTTATTTTGATAGTAAAATGTTTTTATAGTATGAATAAGCTGGATATATATAAATAATTATATGTCTATCCATATTTAATGATAGTATAAAATATAATGTAATAGTATATTTCTGTATGTAGTTACTGGATCAGGTGTTATTTCTCTTTATTTTCAAGAGGTTCCCAACAAGAACACAGTTGCTTGTTTAAATAAGAAGGACAAAAAGTGATGACTGCAACCAACTGATCATTTTGAAATGATTCTATATGAACTTTGTGCTATTCATTTGAGAGATAATTAGTTATTAATTATAGAAAAAGATAAGTCATGTTTAAAGTGGCAAATTATGAATTCAGTTTTTTATTAGCAGAATGGAATGAGATAGGTATAAGGGTGCCAAAACACTGTTCATACATTCTAATAAATCTACTTTAAGTACTATTTGTTTGTGCCACAGTTTCATTTCAGCCATAAATAATTAAAAATTCCTAGTTGTAATACAGATATTTATAGAAATTGTTAAAAAGGTAAATAATGAAGAAAATTTTAATAAATGCCTAATAAAAAGAACCATCGATTTTTTAAAAAATATATCTCACATTAAGGACTAGAGAAAGAGAGAGTAATATTTATGTAGGTAATATAGTTGAACACATAAAGTTTAAGTTCTACAGTTTAGACCGATTAAATTGAAATAATCTCAGGTGAGATAATTTATATGTTCTGTTATCTCTGAAATTAGTTGTGGAAACTTAGTGACACCACAACATTTGTTTTTATTAAATTCCTTGTAGGAATATTGTACAATGATGATGGGTTGTGCATGCATGGTATGGAGAGCATGTCCATATCAATTTGTTTTGTGAAGTGGTGTCATTCCTTTGATTCTTATTATATAGTCTTTTAGCAAATTCTGACATGGTATCATTTGATGCACTCTCTTTAAAAATTAAATATTTGTGCAGACAAGATTTGACCAAGTTTTTATCAAAATGTTAATTCAAGGATTGCTATTGAATGAGCTATAGTCGTGAAGACTGCTTATGCTTCCAGGATTCGACAAACATGCACTGTTATTGTAGCTGAAGTTTCTAACTCATGTATTTCTTTTATCTATAAGGTAAACCATAAGAAGCAATTAAAATTATTTCTTTTCCCCAAGACTGAAGTGTTATAAAATCAAGGATTTCTCTTTTTAAACATACACTTGAACAGCATCAGTACAGGAATTTCACCTTAAAACTGCAACAATAAATAAAAATGACAAAATGAATCCTTAAAACTAGGAAAGCAAGAAAGTCAAAACGTGGACATGTTTCAAAAGCATTTACCCAGCACCCCTCCTTACTTTACGAGCTCCAAACTTCAATTTTTTGTTTTTAATGCCGATTGGAATTGGCTTTGTAATTAGATAAGTTGATTTTTAGGCTTGTAGTAAATCAAAGTCACAAATCATTTTTTCTTCTCTTCTCTTAAAAAAAAAATATCTTGATGTTAAAAAAAATAGCAGCAGTTTGGTTATAAAAAAAATTTTCACCTTGTTCTTTTCTTCATTCTTTACAAAACTTTCAAGCTGTTTAAAGTAAATCTCTTCATGTAAAACACCATATAAAAATGATGATTATACACTTTTCAATTCATTTCAACAGCTACAGCAAGCAAAATCCTTATGATGTCCCAACAAGCAACCCGTACGAGTACAAGGTGTCTGAGTACTCCACAATAAAGATTTGAGCATAGCCTTTCATAACAAGTCTGGCCTCTTTGTTGATAAAACCATCTGAATTTGGCTTGGTTCTGTACACCCATTTTGACTCTAATCACCTTCCTTTCTTGGGGTCCTCAACCAACTCCCATGTTTATTTCTCTATTGCAACCATTCTATTTGTATTTATCATAAAGCTTTTGTAAGAATTAAATGCAAGCCTTTTTCTTTTCCTTGCCCTGATGCCTGTTTTCTGATTCTCTGTTCAATTGTATCTTTGTAATTATTATAAAACATCAATAGACCTTTTAGTTATTTCAATTGTACAAAGTAAAAGGAACCATTCATTTTGTAATTTAAAATAATTATTGCAAAAGTAAAAAAATAAAATAAAATACCGCAGATACCAGTTTGTAATCAGGTAAGAGTAAAAAATGCATGCATTATTTATTCCATAAGATGAGCTTCAAAAGGGTAATAAACTTTGTCTGTCTTGTGTGCTTCTACTTTTTTTTTTCATATTAGTTATTTCTCTTTCCGGCTGAAGGCCTGTCTGTTTAGTTATTATAAATCGAGGAAGAAAGACACAAACAACTAGGATTTGTGGGCTTAGATCTGCAAGTGGAAAGGATATTGGTCCTATCCAAGATTTGTTTTTTGTCTTGTTATTTCCAAATACAACATCGTCATGTGCTGAGCAAAAGAAAATGACTCAAATCAAATATGTCTGTATTCACAAACGCAATCCATAATGGTGGCCGGAGAGGCACATGCAAGACACATAATAGAACTCAAAAAAGTGATTCTAACTACAAATGAATACATTAAGAAGCAGGTTGTCTTTGGTTTGAGCCCTGCATGAAAAATGCGACAGCCTGTTGATGAAGACTAGGCCAATGAACATGGCTAAAGTTCCAGGTGGCAAAATCAGGAACAATGCGATGAAGATACCTTCACAACACGACAATGTGGCAGTTCTAATGATTTGACAACAGACCGGACATTCCAACGCTTCTTGTGCAAAGGCATCGCCGTTCTTGGCTTTTGTGTCAACCAAACAAACATCTTAGTATATAAGAACTTTTTCTGACCCTCTCGACCACTTTAGCTCTTTGATGGAAAAGGTATAACCAGAATAACGGTTTCGGGGAAAGTAGAAAAGGGTCTTGCAGGGAAGAAACTAAGCATGGGAAGCCCAAAGAAAGTGTCACCATCAACAACAAGAAGCCCGAAGAAAAGCTCAAGAACTCTACATGATCTCTTTGTGCAGGAAAGTCCTCACTTTACCATCCCATCTGCTTCTCCCACTTCAGGAAATGAAGAACTTTTGTCCACTATTTCTTATTGCACCTTTGTTTTCACCTTCACTGACCCTTCAGAATCTCCTGCACAAAGAGACTCAAAGAGGCTTCAACTCACAAGACTCGTCTCTATATTGAAGTCTTCCAAGAAACCAGTGCATGGAAAAGTTATGGGGGCTCTAGTGGCCATGATATCCGCCAACCTCTTCAGGCCACTCCCTCCACCTTCCAGCCCCTCCGCCATCACAGACCTGCTCGAAGAAGAAGACCCCGTGTCTATATTTTCTCCTCTATGGTCACATCTCCAAATAGTTTACGAGATACTTCTCAAGCTTGTTAACAGCACAGACCAAAAGATACTGAGAGAATGCGTAGATCATTCTTTCCTCCGCAACCTGCTGGCACTCTTCCAGTCAGAAGATCCAAGGGAACGTGAGACTTTGAAAAATGTGTACCACAAGATATATTCCAAGTTCATCTCTGATCGTTCCTTCATGAGGAAATCAATGACGGAGGTGCTCTTGAACTACGTTTTTGAGACAGAGAAGCATCCGGGTATTGCAGACTTGCTTGAGATATGGGGAACCATAATCAATGGCTTTACGGTGCCACTGAAGGAAGAACACAAACTGTTCCTGATGAGAGTGCTGATTCCTCTACACAAGACGAAGGGGATGCAAGTGTACCATAGGCAATTGGCCTATTGCGTATCACAGTTTGTTCAGAAGGAGCCTATGCTTGGAGGGGTTGTTGTTAGAGGGATTTTGAGGTATTGGCCTGTCACAAACTGTCAAAAAGAAATTTTGCTCATTGGGGAGTTGGAAGATCTGGTTGAGAATTTAGACCCTGATCAGTATCGTAAGTTGGCCTTGCCCTTGTGTACCCAGATTACCAAATCCATAAACAGTTGGAATTCACAGGTACATCCCTTTCTAATACATTCTTTAAAGTACTTTTTTCTTAAATGCATTGAAATTTGTTGAAAACTATAAAATCATACTAGGTTATCATTGAATAAGATGTGACTTATTGAAAAGAATGTTGCTAGTAATTATATAAGTTCATGCTTTCTTCTCCTGATTCAACTGCAAGGTATTGCCTTTGTCAGTTTCCTGAATTTTGCATCTGATAAAGAGATTTCTTTTATTGATTTATGATGCATAATTTTGTGTTAGGTAGCGGAGCGTGCACTCTATGTGTGGAACAATGAGCAGTTTGTGAAAATGGCACTGATAGGAACAGTGGAAGTGTTTAATGTGATTGTGGAAGGCATGGAAAAGAACCTGAAGTGGCATTGGAGCAAGAGCGTTAGGCAACTAACAGAAAGTGTTAAGGTGATGCTGGAAGAAATGGATCCAGATCTGTATTCCAAGGGTCTAATGGACATGGAAGTTAAAGAATCAATGGCACATCAAGAAGATATCAAGAGAAAAAAGAGATGGGAAAGAATAGAATTGGAAGCTGCCAAGAATCAGTTTCTCAACCCACAACGTTATATACGTGTCTCCTACTGAACATTAATGTATGCAAATTTGTGCTGGCATTGGTAATGCCAACTTTTCTTGGGTAAGCAAATCATTGCAGGATCAAAATTGTTTAAAAGTTGCTTAGTTGTAACAATGCCCAATATGAATACTTCAAACCAGAAATCGGTGGCTCTGGTTTGAGATATTCAATGGAATCAAATAACAATTGAAAACGTCCAAGATATAGAGAAACAGAGAGTGTATACTACATTAATATAAAAATATTATCATATTATACTAAATTATTAATCGGTTGTGGAAGTGTATGTTTAATCACTTTGATGAGTAAATTTTTGAAATATTGGAGGATAAAATAATCTTGCATGCTGCCTAACAGAAGCCAGGAACTAAACAACGAGTGTATTGTTAGAATTATCCTTAATCAAATAAAAATTATTTTTTATCCAATATTAATATAGCATTATTATTTTATAATTTAATTATGTATCGTCACATTTTTCAAATAATTTAAATATGATATTAATCACATTATGCAAAAAGTATTTATCTTTTAGTAAAAAAATCATACCAACAAAGAGAAAAACTCCTTTCATCGAATAGAAGAGAGAAATAAGTATGGAGAGAGAAAAACTCATGGATCACAAAACCATATTTCTCTTTTTTTTTTTTTTAATTTTAAAACCACAGAAGATCTTTCTCTTTCTCCAATCTTTCCCAATTTACCCATCGAAAGTCACTCAGCCTTCGTAGCCTTTTCCGTCTTGTTTACATAACACCACCCAATCACTGCCTCAAGAAATGCCCCTCGGTCGTCGTCGGATAGGTCAATCACGAAACCGGAGAATGAGAACATGAATGACGCTATGTCCAGACGAGTTCGAGGTTGGGATATTTCCATCCACGTATTGGAGATTAGTGAGGGACGAAACCCAAACAGTTGCTAAAAGTTCTTTTAATTTTGGATTTGCAATAAAGTTATACACTGCTTGGGTTAGCGAGGAAGCGATTTGAAGCACTTCCGATCGATGCACGGTGTTGACTTCAAGAATTTTTTTTCTAGATGACTTTTTTTGGTTTCTTTTTAGTGTTGGTTTTGCTTGATAAGAAATTTGTGAAAAGATTTAAAAAAAACACCTGGGTCTCTTGTTAGAAAACACTACAATTGTTAAGGGGCACACGGTGAAGGCTAAAGATCCACAGTGAATTAAAATTGTTCTCAAACTACAATTATAGTTACCGTGGACATTAACTACCTTTAAGGGGGCATCGACAGTATAAGCAAATAATGTCCACATCTTTCCCTTGGGATGAAAGCATAAAAAGACAGTTTAAATAATTATTGTCTCAATCAAAATTTAAATGATATGCTGCCTAACGCAAAACCGTTGAAATCGGTTTTTAAGTTACAGCTTACAAACAATTTAACAAACTAATAATCTGGAAACTACGAGTCAGATCATATCCCCCTCCCCTCCCTCTGGTGGTACAAAACTGTGTAACCAATACACAACCTATCAACTTGAACTATAGATATTGGAAAATTGTGGCGACGAGCACAAGGGTCGAATAAAACTCCTAGCCTTTAATTAAGGCTTTAACTATAAAGACAACAAAGAATCAAGCATTTCTAAAGGTTGAAAGTCATTCCCCTGTACATTTCTCATGGGAAACTCCATCAAATGAGATCTCGAAGGCTTGTGGAACTGCTTGTAATCATCAAGCTCAAACGAATTGTACAAATACTGGTACCCTGTCTGGAAACTTGGACCGAGACTAAGCTCCTGCTTCATATGAATCCGGACTCCAATATTTCTTTTCAACACACAAAATGACCAACAAGGTCAATGCAGCAGATACAAAGCTCACACAAATCATACTTGATATTTTGAAAGCTTTTCTTTTACTGGAGGCTCCAAAGCAGACATACACTGATCCCACGCTCCATTGCGAAGCATCTACAGCATAAACATGAGATTGTAGTTTCATTATCACGAGCAGAGTATTACAACTATAACTTAAACATAACATTACCTAAAAGGTAGATGTGTGCCTTAAAGTGAAGCAACACTAACCTGTTTATACCCATGCAAGACCTGGCAGACTTCATTGTGTAAATCTTCACTCCTTATTTCCTATAGACGTTAATAAAAGCAGTTACATTACAAAATCCTTAAAGCATTTTTTAACTTTTAAGATGATCATACTGACGGCTAAACATACATGCCAACTTGCAATCGCTTTGCACATGTATACAAGAGAGCTTAGAGCTCCAGAAGGATTAGCTTTTACCTGAAAACAAGTGTAAAACACCAATTACTTTACAAGTCTACATCTAAAATTTTAGTGCGAATAGGAGATTACCATAGCACATAGGCCTCTAAAAGCATCCTCTTTCTCAACATCATCTCGTATCCTGCAAAAAAATCATCAAAGAGAAATCAGTATACAAGGTAACCTACGATGACAAAGTGGTAATCTAAAATCATGTTCAATTTGTAAAGTGAGGATGTTGAGATAATGATTACTCTCCTTTATACAATCAGATGATTTTGTGTCATCTCTTTTATACATTAAATGGGCATCCTCAATATAAGAATTTGATACTAAAATAATTACCACAATATCAGATTTATGATGGGGCTCTCCTACCATCTTGACTTTTGGTAAGCTTGCCTAACACCCCAAAAAGTAGTTTGAGGTGAGGATTGTGTAAAACTTTACAATCCCTACTTTACGGAAGTCTGTTCAACGTGAAATTTTCAGACAAGCAGAACGCAAAACCAACCAAACTTTTATTTCTTCTTAAAGGAAACATTGTATGTATATGTCTGTATTTACTTTGTTGTGTTGGAATAGAAACACAATAAGCAGAAGAAATTTTACAAAAAAAGTTGCTACAATTTCTAAGGAAAAAGTGAATCGCACATAAAAAAAAGGGAGATTGCTCCAATTTATTTACTTTTTAATTTGTTATTAAAGTCAACATCATTATGCATCTCAACTAATTCTTAGACCACTCATCAGATCTTATCCATCTATCTTTTTTTGGGAGAAAAATATTCTTCTCCAGTCCCAGCCATCACCCTCTGAAACTAAATTGATCACACTGCAAAAGGAACAGTACTATAACAAATTTCTCAACTTTGTTGAATACAGTATGTTTTGAATCCCTCAAGCCCCTCCTAAACATCTAAGATGAAAGGGTAAAACAATAAATGAGCCACAAACTTCTATAATGATTAGTAATTTATTCACAATTTATCGTGCAGCAAAAATTGCAAAATCAAATATGATTTTGAAAACATTTTTTAATGCAGCAACTTTAGAGAACCGGAGATATTTGTTATGTGCTAGTGTGAAGGTCAGTACTACACATACATTGACAAAGCAGTGCACCAAGATTGCATGAAATGCTCCATATGTGGTGATACAAGCTCTGGACAGACCCACGCAAGCCTACCCAGTGTTATCGCACTATTCTCTATAAGTGACTTATTGAGTCCCTATAAACAGCAAACACAATCAGCAACTAAACATGATCAAAATTATAATTGAAGAAAGTAAAATGATAGTGACCTCTGCATGCTGAAGAATGGGAACCAGGCATGAAATTACTGTCAAGACAACAGGAGAAATTTCTTGACGAACCTGAAATTCAAAAGACTGATTTTATATAAAATAATAAAATGAGACATGGTATAGTTAATGTCAGAAGATATTGACATTAATAACAACATTAGAAACATGAAAAGCAAACCAATGAGGGAAGAAGAACCTTCAAACACAAACACGTCAGAGTAGATGTAATTTTGCATAATATTTAACAAAACTACAAGACCATGTCAGCAGAATCTACTCCAACACTCAATCAGAGAAGTTTTACACAGTGCTCAATTTGATTCTGGAGTTGGTGAGATTAAGATTGAAAAAATGCTATTCAAAATTTAAATATTTAGTGTTGAAGCCATCAAACAGAAACATGAATGAATTAATATTAGCAAAATTATCTGTCAAGAACCTACAACATAAGTCTCATCGCAACTAAGAATGTTTGTATGTGAGATGGGTTATTTATTTAACCTGAACCCAGCCCAACCAAAAAAACCAATAATGAGACAAGTTTGGTTTATCAAAACCACGAGACAAAAGTTAAGGTGTATTCTGTAATATTTTATAAAAATGAGTAATCCATATGAAAATAATATGTTTAAGCAAAAATAATTTTATCCGGTGAGTTAAGAAATCATATTAATACATTAGCCTTATCTCTAATCGATGTGGGATCCCCAACACAGTCCAACACAGCTTCTAAACCAGAAATTATCCTAGTTCTTAATTATGACAATTTAGAACTATATCATTCAAACCAAATTTCAATGGCAATTAGATTCTATTTTGCATACGTTTCTATCATTTTATCAGAAAGTAGCATTTAAATAGCATACCTTAACTGCTAATTCTCCAATTGCCCAGCATGCATTATTTGCTACTGAAATGGCCTCCTTTACCTTAGAAATCTCCTGCACACCAGACACTATCAGAATAAGATGGCCAAACAAATGCAACCTATGGACAAATTTGTATCAGGCACATACATACCAGCTGTTTGGCTGCAGCCTCAAGAAATTCAGACAAACGAGGGTGCAGATGAACCGGGCACACCTAGCCAAATTACCCGTGTTAGAATCCCATCAACTAAGATACAGTCTAAAGAACGATCCTAGCTACCCCACAATGTAAAATTAAAATGTTTGGGTAGACACCCTAACTTAGTTCCACCCAATCCACTCCTTACCAACCCGAAATAAAAAAATAAACTGATAACTTCAAAAAGTTAATTTACTTCCAAAATACAACAGGACAAGGAACAGCTTATTGCTAAACAGGCTTCAGTAAAATGTATGAAGGTACACAATCAACTTACTCGTGCCAGGTCTCCAAGTAAGGCAAAGGCACTTTGTCGAACATCAGAAGCATCATCCACACAACAATGCAGAAGTAGATCTCTCAGAGAACATTGTGCAACCTGCCAAATAGTGTATATCAAGATAATCTCAAAAACTCATACAAAGGGAACTTTAGAAGACAGAATTGCCGTCCATTTTGAGTCTTAAATACAAAGAGGAATTGCAGGGTTTTCGGAAGCAAGGTAAAATAAAAGGGAAAATATGCCTTTGAGGTTTATAATTGATTTCTGCTAAAGAAGTAGGTCTTGTAGAGAAAAGATAATATCATGCTACGAATCAAAGAAACAATCTAGTGAAAATCATGTTTCTGAATATTTTACACAAAACAAGTAAAAGAGGTGGAGTAACAGCAAACCATAGAACTGTTTCAGTATTAAAAGTTACAGAAACAGTTTAACAAGTACTGTACTTGATATGAATAAATGTTAAGGAGAGATTGCACCATGTTCTAAGCTAAAAAAAGCTCCCATTTTGTAAATTAATGCAAACTATTTCAAGAAAAACATCCAAGATGACAAATAATTAGCTAACAGATAGGTATTCATATCTAGAAAATACAAGTTTCTGATGAGTACCAAACTCTCTATTCCACTGCCAAGACCCTCTGCTAGTCCAGAAAGCAAATCAAGAGAGCATACGATGAACTCCTTGTCATACTGAACCCCAGCAGTAGTAGAATCAGCCTGAAATAAAATGACATTCAACTTGTTGGAACATAAAATAAAATTCAAAATCAAACCTTATTGGTAATTAGTTATACAGTAGTTTGTTGGACAGATCATAAATAAAGGTGGTCAATGAAATGCCTCTTTTAGAATCAAACAGCATATGCAGACATATTAATTTAATAACAAACACAAGTATAAGCCATAATAATAACACTTTGACACTTGTTCAGCTTTGCATGTATATCGGATACCTGTCAACATATGTAGCATGACTAGTAGCACTTGAGTGCTCAATAAAAGAAAAATATACAGAAGAGATAACAGCACCCTCTAAGTAGTGTTCATTCGATTAGTTCACACCGCTAGAATATCATGTAACATATCATATCCAAGAACAATTTTTGGATTATCTTCATAGTAGTTACCCTATTTTGTCAGTTCATATTTTTCCTGATATCTTATGATTTGTTACCTTATTTAGTTAGGATTATCGGTATTAGGCATAACACTGTCGGTTTGATATTCATATTGTACTAAAACAGCTCATATCAAGTCAACATCGATTCTATAATATGCAATTTCTATTATCTAAATACCTAAACTTTAGAATGTCAACACTACACATACACATATACACCAATACTAATAAGAAACACGTAGTAGACTATCATCTGAATGTGAGATTGAGAAGGAAAAAATTTGTAGCACTAACAAGGTGACAAATGAAATGTCAGACATCACCTAGGAAACAACCAAAACTTTTGAGTTTTCGAAGATGATATAGTGCAAACTACATATTAAAAGATTTTTGAGCAAAAGTAACCAGAACCTTAGCAAATTGTTGAGTCTGGATTATATTTATGCACCTCCTAAATACAGGTTCAGCAAATTGAGTGAAACCAGTACCCAGAGCCTGCATCAATTGAACACCACATCAGGAGCAAGTAAAAACTTACCAACAAAAATTTCAAATTATATCAATAGTTTCCCCAAACCCATGCATTTATTAACACGAGAATCAGAATGACAACCTAATTTCCAACTGCCAGCATAAGCCTATGAGTTTAAATTAATACATGATTTGAAACTTCCTTTGGAATTAAAGTTGGCGTAGACTTCTTAGCAACATAAATAAAATCCCCTAAGCTGTATAAAATTTGCATGTAACTTTCTAGGCAGTTTAAAAATAAGATGCGCTTTAGCTATTTCAAATGAAATCGAATTTTCAACATGTATAGACAAGTGCATTCTGCATTGTGCCAACACTGTCAAGAGGATATACTGCATATTGAAAGTTCAACAGCTTCAAAATCTTCAATTAGTTACTGTACGCTGACACATAAGTAGGAATTTGTTGTCAAAGAACAACCTAGGGTTTACAAGTCTACCAGCAAACTAATTCAAAGTTCAAACATGCATATTCATAATAAATGTTATGAACAGTAAATGACAACAAAACCAGAAACACTTTTTTAATATACAGGACGGCAGAAAAAAACAGATATCCGTACATGTGCTATAGATGTAAAGCATTCCAGGAGTGGAAAAAGATCTTTGTCTGAATTTGAAAGTTGCTGCCACTTCTCAATTAATGGCGGCATTAGAATGTCAAGATAAGCAGGCTGCAAAGCAAGGAGATATACCGTAGGTAAAGAAATGTCTTTTGAAGCAAAAGGGAGAGAATATCAGTAATAAACCATGAAGAGTAACTTGAGAAGAAAAAGAAAAAATAGTTTGAGTAAGAACGTTGATTGTCCCTCTATGGAATTCATTACTGCCAAAAATTTGCATACCTGATTCAACTCTCCTCCAACAGCTTCAGCTAGAGTTCCAATTGCATCATATACAATTCTGAGGTTTCGCCGCTGCAATTTAGGACAAAAGACTACAGTTAACGATGTCTAAGCATACATGTAATGATAGGAAATGTAGCACAATATAAAGCCAGTGTTCATCCAAACATGATTCATTGCAAGTAACAACACAAAAATTATGTATTAACTATTATTAAGGTCAGGAAATCACTTGATATTTCCCAAATGCAGTCATCAGGTGCTTCAGTATAATTTCCAAGCGCGGTGCCAACTCTTCAGCAGCCTCCTATTATAAGTTTCGAAAACCAAATTTGAGACTTATATAAAGTTAAAATATATAGTAATTCGATTAATTCATTAAGGTTAAATGAACAGAAATTGTAGTCAGAACCTCTTCCAGGGTTGCAAAAGCTGAACAAGCAGCCTCTTGTACCCGCTTATTGTCATCCAAAATTCTTCGTAGAAGCCCCATAAGAACATTATCAAATTGTTCATAGCCTTTAGGATGTCCAATACCCTAAAATACACAAATTCAAAATCAAACAAAATTACTGAGTAAATTGCTCTGTATCCTTGCATGGCTAAACTTAAACATCAGCTCATTTAGATGTTATATATAACATTCACTTGCTGTTTTATCACTTTACAATTATCTGCAAACATATGATATTCCAATGGAACAAGATCCTTCGAGACTGATGCGAGATTTGGCATATCTACAAACTCCTTATATTATAACATCTATTAAGTTCAAACCTGAATATTGAATACACAAATACGAAAGTGATAGAGCATATAACAATATCAGGAAAGAGAATGTCACATATTAATATAGATTGGGAATATATACTAAATAGTGATAAGATATTGAGACATAAAAATTTTATAGTTAGGAATTTGATAGTAATTGGTATTTAGGATTGAAATAACTTTCTCCAGGTGATCAAAATCTTCAGAAGTACATAGAGTTATAGAACTGTAAAAGCATCAGTGCCAAAAAATCATAGTTGTGCAATAGCAGAAGAGGAACAAAGTGCTTGTATACCTGAATGATAAATTTGCTAAAACGAGATAGTGTCCAGCATGAAATACTTCGTATCAGAGGAAACTTATCATCAAGAAGCGGGATAAGAAAGGCCACAATCTATAAATGAAGAACACAGCATTTTCCAAAATTTTGAATTAGTAAGAAGGGCCACATAAAAGAATAAAAAAAATCTGACAAATGTGTAAGCGTAAGAAATCAATAAAGCAGATCATAAAACAAGACTCGGGAAAATCAGAATCAGTGATCGACAGATTAACAAAATGTTGTCAACAACACATTTTCCTTCTTTTAGTATCAATAATAACAATAATAA
>Ga0099825_1005828_pt1 | contig 15680 bp, 7 predicted proteins | sample SiratroredBW_FD_76838 | JGI IMG/M metagenome (GOLD analysis project Ga0099825, IMG submission 76838) | Root nodule microbial communities of legume samples collected from California, USA - Siratro red BW | ecosystem: Host-associated > Plants > Roots > Nodule | place: USA: California | collected...
ATATATATATATATATATATATATATATATATATATATATATATATATATATATATATATATATATATATATATTTATAAACCATTATTAAAAAAATGTTTTATAAACTAAATTTATTTTTAAATTTCTAGAATATTGAATGTAGCTTTTATAATTTGTTATTACTTAAATAAACTTGTTTTATAAAAAATTATGTTAAAATTTTTAACAGCCAAAGATTTAATAATAAAGACTTATTAAATGAATACATACATTTAAAATCATATGAATATAAAATACTTATATTTTTTCTATTTTGTAAGGATCTATTTAATTGTTTAATAGTAGAAGTGATATAATTGATATGATGTAGGAACATTTTATTATTTAAGTATAAAACTTATAAATAAAAAAGTTAATTATTCAAACTTCATTTTAGAAAAATCACTATCTCTTAAAAACATCTTATTTTTACATTATTTATTTTTTTCTAGATATTTAAAGGATTTATTTATCTATTCGTAGATCAGAATTTACTTTGTGATCCTGACAGATAAGAGAGTACATATATTCAATCATAATTTGTTTTAGAATAATTTTCCCTTTGTTCATTTTTCTTGAGTTAGTTTTGCATGCATAGAGGCTAGGGGTTTTGCATGTGGTCTTTCTAGGACAAAGACTCTTAGTTTAAAAGCATGAATGTATGTTTAGATTGTTGATCAAAATGTTTTATGTACAAGGCTAGCTTTCTTGTGAGAGTAATGAAATTGGGAGCTTAAACTTGATTTAAGTAAGTTAAAAAGGTAAGGAAAACTAGTTATGTTTTATGATAGTATTTTAGGATACATGGTCTAAATGTGAAGATGACTTGAATATAATATCATGTTTTTATAAACTGTGTGTTGTTTAAACATATTTTAAATATTTGAGTTTGAGATGAGTATTAATTGAGATGAAATTCTATAATTTAAATAAATGAAATTTATTGTGTGTTTATCAGTTTTGTGTTAGAATATTGCATTTAAGACAAATTGGTTCAAGTTGTGGTTAGTGTGAAGCAAAATATTTAATTTTATACATGAGAATGAAGTAAAAACTTAGCATGAATCAATTAGGACACTTTACTATTTTAGATAATTTTTGAATTAGCTAGAGATGTCAAACAAACCAAACTCTCCTTAGACGAAATTCATTTAATTAAAATTTGGAGAGTTGTAGTTATTGTATGAGCTAAGTTTGTTGAGTGAAATTCATTTAATTGAAAACTGGAGACTGTTAGTCTAAGGAGCTGTTTAAACAAAAACTTGATTGGTTTGATCATTTTGTAAACCAAGTCTCACTATGAACTTCATTTAATTGAAACCTAAGTGGTTGCTAACAAGTCCATTCTTACTTGATGAGATGTTTTTATATAGTATAATCCTTGGGTGACTACTTTATTAATTGAGCAATTAAAAGTTGTTGGGTGTAGAGAGCCTTTAGCTGAAAACAAAAATAATGACAAAATAAATTGCAATATATGTGTAATTTATATAATTTACTATATTAGATAAGCCAAATGTTGGTTGAACAATCTAAATGTTTTTTAAACTTTAAAGAAACATATTTTTAATTATTTCTAAGTATTAAAATGTGTTAATCTTTCAGCAAATTGTTATATTTCAACAATATATTGTATTTAAAAATTTTACCACATTCTTATAAATTAATCAAAAAGTTTATAATTGAATGAAGATATTTTATTCTATTTTAACTTCAATAATACGCACTAACAAATAACAAAAGAAAAATTAGCTGTTAGTGTAATATAGAAATTAAAATAAAATATTAAATTATGATAAAAAAAGATAAGTGTTATATATTATTTTATTACTATTATATATAAAGTAAAAAATTTATTCCAATAATAAGTATATTCAGTAATGAATATATTTACTAATAGTTAATAATGACAAATATATTTATAGTTTTTAGAATTGTTTGAAATTAAATCAATACTAAGAAGTATATTTTTATTTAGCTTGATTAATTTTTAAAATAGTTTTTTACTACTGTGTTTCAGCTCGAGATACTTACAAACACATTCAAAAACAGAAAAAAAAGGAAACAATACTATACTAAACTATTTACAAAGACTTGCAAATAAGGAAAGGAAATTCTCAAATGATGAAGCCATAGATGACACTGAATTTATTCCTTATTCATGTTATATAAATGTAGTTAACAACATAATCCATTGAAATCAGTGTAATTTTAAATATTAAATATTTTTTGAGATTTTTAGTTGAATACTATTTAATTTTGTTGCTATTTTATAAAATTATAGCATTGATAAAAAATATTTTAAGATTTTTTTCAATGTTTAAAAATCTTGATGCAATACCATCACATTGCTTTATAAAAATAAATATTTTACAATATGTTAAAACTCAAATTGAATACACTTCCTGATTTCAAAGATTATTTTATATTATAATTATTTGAGAATTTTCAGTCTAAAGAATTTTAGTTTTATCATAAGAAAGAAACATTTTTCTTAAATATTAAATAAATCAAATTCTCTATTTTGACTTTCAAAATGAGGGAAGAAGATTTGCCAATTCCGAGTGTCTGACGTGTAAGTATATAATTGGATGACACACGTAGCAATAGAAAGTACTGGAACAGACAAAACAAACTAAGAAGGGTTCTCTTTTTTACCTGCGTAGATTCAGAGTGCATAGTGTGACAGAAAGACAATACCAATGTCTCAATTTCGAACACCATTTTTGGTTTCGTTACCTCTTTTGCTAATCATCTTCAACCTCGCTCCTTCCTCCGCTCTCTACGGAGCATCCTCGCCCGTGCTTCAACTCACTCCCTCCAACTTCAAGTCTAAGGTGAATCATGTTTAAATCTTGAACCCTTTAGTGTCCCATTTCTTGATCTCACTGTATTTGCCACTTTTTCCAAATTAGTATTGTGTAGAAACGTAAAATTTTGTATCTTTGCTCTTGAAATCCATCTGGGCATGTAGATAGATATTTGTGGCGTTGTGATATGGCTGTAGTTTTGATGGCTGAAATCAAGGTTCATGGCAGGTTCTGAATTCAAATGGAGTTGTTCTTGTTGAATTCTTTGCTCCATGGTGTGGACACTGTCAGGCTCTGACTCCTATATGGGAGAAGGCAGCTACTGTGTTGAAGGGTGTGGTTACCGTGGCAGCACTTGATGCTGATGCTCACTCGTCTTTGGCTCAGGTTTTGTATTGTTCATTTCTTTATTAATGATGACATTTTTATATGTAATGAAATATTGAAATCTGTTAAATGAAGACTATGTCACATATGTTTTTTGGTTATTGCCATCAGCCTTTCCGAAATATGAAGATGCTTTATTATATGCTTGACTTTTATGTGTAATGTACACTGGAATTGCCTTTATGTGGATCAGACATGATGCACGCCAAACATGGCTGGTTATGCGTACATGTTTGAGCTCTTGGAACTATCTGTTTCAAAAATTGAATGTTATTAATTGAATTGGACCTAATCATTTGGACCATTTTAGATAGACTTGTTTGTTTTATGAATATTAACATGCAAGTACCATTGTATGTGTAAAGTTTTTTCTTACTATAGGATCTAGCACCTGCAACCAAATAATATAGTACCTGTACAACATAGAATATCTCCTTAGAGATTCTTTCTTCTCTTGTTGCTTCTTAACATCAGTCATCTATGCATGAGATTCGTTTACTTGTAGATTTGAGTTATGATTTACCTGTTTCCTAGTTTGTTATTATAACTTTGTATTGGAACTTCAAAAAACCTTACATTTGTGCACATGTGTGTGTGCATGGTTTCTTCTTGATTCCCCGCAGGAATATGGAATCAGAGGATTTCCAACTATAAAAGTGTTCGCTCCAGGAAAGCCACCGGTTGATTACCAAGGAGCCAGAGATGTCAAACCAATTGCTGAATTTGCACTTCAACAGGTTTGGAATCTTGTGTCGGTTATTTTTAACCTTTTTGCCCTCATCAGTTTTTTAATGTAATATTTCTGGTGTTGTATGAGAAGTGTTATTGCTTGTGTCATGCATAGAGTGGATAGATCTCCTCTTCTGTAACAAACAAAACAATTTCTTGAATTTCTGTTAAAAATTGAATGACTGCCAAGGAAATGAGATTCTGATTAAAAATTTAACAGCAAAATTCATTTTACACACCATTTTTGTAGTGTAGAAAACCTAAGCAGAGAAAGGATTTGAATGTATTGGGTGAGCGTTATGTGACAACTTGTAAGTACAGGTCTATAAGAAACCAACTCATTCAGTTTTGTTTTAACTCATGATTTGCATGATTTATTGACTGGTGTTTGATAAATAAATAAGTCATGATTGGCAGACTATCAATAGAAAATTCACCACTTAATTTGTGACTTCTTACTCAATGCTGAGTCATTTTGTCTGTTTCAAATATGCAGTATTTATTAAAATAAAATTCAGCAAATAGTGTGCCTTTACTCCAAAATTGTCTCCTTATTTTTATATCTCATGTACAGGTAAAGGCTCTCTTGAAGGAGCGGTTAAGTGGAAAAGCAACAGGGGGTTCAAATGAAAAGACAGAAACCAGTTCTTCAGTAGAATTAAACTCTGGAAACTTTGATGAGTTGGTCATCAAAAGCAAAGAACTCTGGATCGTGGAGTTTTTCGCACCCTGGTAAGTGCATCCTATGTTCTGAAATCTAATTTTGGATAATATGATCTATTATTAACTGACTGAACCTAAAATATTCCCATTTCAAATGTGTTGCTCTAATAACATTTATCCTCTTTTATTTCCCAAAGGTGTGGCCATTGTAAAAAGTTAGCTCCTGAGTGGAAGAAAGCATCCAATAATTTGAAAGGGAAGGTTAAACTGGGCCATGTTGACTGTGATGCTGAAAAGGTAATCTTATACTTCTAAATAGTTTGTAAGAACTTGTCAAAACTACTATCCTGTGATCAAGATGGTCACTGCATCGTTCTTTTTTATTTATTTATTTATTCTTGTTAAGGGTAAGACTCTTATTGCTGTCTTACTTTATAATGTTTTATTATCCCCTTTAGTTTACATTATTCTGACAGGAAAATTTGTTACCAGTCTCTAATGAGTAGGTTCAAAGTCCAAGGATTCCCAACAATCTTGGTATTTGGTGCTGATAAAGATAGTCCTATTCCTTATGAAGGTGCAAGAACCGCCGCAGCTATTGAATCGTTTGCATTAGAGCAGCTGGAAACAAATGTTGCTCCTCCAGAAGTGACAGAGCTACACAGTCCAGTAAGCATTTTCTCTCCCACCTACTTAGTTGTGCATTGGTTTGGAAGAGAGGATAATATGATAATGGATCTTGCTAAGGAAGAGTGCCTTAAGGGCTCTGATTGTGAAACATTTTATATAACATATTAAATGATTTAAATTATTGACAAAAACATTGACAAAAACATGCATTAAATGATAATTAACGTGAACCTTCCCTATAGGATGTTTTGGAAGAGAAATGTGGTACTGCCGCAATCTGTTTTGTTGCCTTCCTTCCTGACATTTTGGATTCCAAGGCTGAGGGGAGAAACAGATATCTTCAGCAGCTATTATCAGTTGCAGAAAAGTTTAAGAGAAGTCCATACAGGCAAGTTAAAACATTCTGCTAAGATTCCATACTCTAAATATCGCTTTACTCGTTAATCTCTACATATCTAAAATTGTTTGATTCTCTCAGTAGTGCAGATACTTTATTGATGTGTGTTTTTAATAAATCTTTGTTGGCGAATTCTTTTAACATTTTATTAATTGAATTCTTGTGTCTTTGAGCACAGCTATGTCTGGGTAGCTGCAGGGAAACAACCAGATCTTGAGAAGCATGTGGGTGTTGGTGGATATGGTTATCCAGCTTTAGTAGCCCTTAACCTTAAGAAAGCTGTTTATGCTCCTCTCAAGAGTGCATTCGAACTCGACCAAATTATGTAAGTTTATTGCTTCTAACTTTATGCTAAATACTAAACAAACTATTGAGATGAACAAGCTCTTAAGCATAGCTATCTATTTTGCACAGACAATTTGTGAAAGATGCTGGACGTGGAGGCAAAGGGAATTTGCCCCTGCAAAGCACTCCGACCATTGTAAAGACAGAACCATGGGATGGAAAAGATGGAGAAATAATTGAGGAGGATGAATTTTCTCTTGAAGAACTAATGGGGGAAGATGCTTCAAGCAAGGATGAGCTATGATCAAGTGAGAAGGAAATTATAGCAAATTAAAGTTTCAACCACCGATTTTTACGTTACAGGCAACATGTTTCTCATGATGATTGTGATCACTGTTCTGTTTTTCTGAGTTACGAGTCTAGTGATGTGTGATCTTATGAGGATTTTGAAATGTCATTCAGTAGTACCGATATTTATCTAGGAAAATCTTTGCTCTTTTCGATGTTTTTCTTTTCCCTATCAATGAGCATTGAGCTAACAGGTACAACTTTCATAAGAAAGGATCTTTGATGATTTTGCATTATGTTACTCTGTTGGTTTTTATGTTTAGAAAATATATTCTAGGAGAAAAGATTTATTACAAAGAGGGGTTTTAACAGTTTGTTTAAAGACTCTCTTAATATATATAGCAAAAATGTTATAAAAAATCAAATACAAATTCTCTCGATCTTAACTTCCTAAATACCTAATATATTTCTCTTAATCTACATAGTATTTTAAAAATTGAAACATAACAAAAAATAAAAGCTCTTAAAAACTAACCTATTTAAAATTAAATTACAAATATTTAGACATACATTGGGATTGAATCTGGTTGTCAATTTTTAAGATATGCAGATAAATAATATTAAATAAATATGCTGAAAACACATGTGTTTGTATATAGTTAAGAGTTTAGGCGTCTGGGGATCTAGTTCAGTTTTATAGGTCAGTAAATCTCTTGATGTGTTGAATATGTATGAATAAAATAAAAGTTAAAGAGTTTAAATGGATCTTTATCTGCACGTGGAAATCAGCTGTTAGTATACAGTTAGTACTAATTAGAACTATCCATCACTTTCACTCACCTCTATCTCCATTTGACAGCAGTTACAGTTACATTTTGTGTATAGTTATTGTATGGTTAGTTAGATCTAACCTTTTCCAGTAGCCTGTATAAATAGGTATCTCCCAGACATTTTCAGATTTCAGTAATACAATTTTCCTCAGTTTCTCTCTGCTACAGTCGCGGATACAATTAATATTTCACATAGTTCTATGATTAGGTTTTAACTTCTTTAAGCAAGGCTAATTATAATGAATAATTGTCTTCTCATTGACCCAATATAGGTTAGATGTAACTTTTTAATCTCGAGGAAACTACTTTGTTAAAACCACCATCCCTAGGTTACGTCTGATTTCCTAAATCTCAACATTAGGCATTGATACTAAAAAAAATAGCCAAAGTCAACTTGCGAGTAATTTAGGGAGCTTTGTATTAAATTTAAATAAAATAAAATCATTTGTACTACATTCAAGGTCGATACAATCCAATATTGGCATGACCGGCATGTAGGTAATTGCACACTATTTATGACCTGAAAAAAAATTCTATTTCCAACATTTGAGCGATAATCGTTAACCTATATGCATCTAAAAACGGTCTCACTGAATCTATCTTGCAGCAGTAGCATATCAGTGATTCATCTCAGTGATTCCTATTGATAACCAATTAGGATTCTCTACAAAAGAAACGAGGCACAAGTCTGCACAACCCCCTCCCTACATAAAAGGAAGAAAAATGTAAAAGAAAAAGACTATCACTCGTACAGCATAGACTTATGTCAACAAAATCTTCATCGGAAGCTTCCTCATCAGAATTTATCAGCACCAATCTGCTTCAAATGCACTTTCTGCTACCCGTAGTATTTGGAGTGGCAGCTCAAACTCTCGCTTGCCTTTTGCCAAGGTGTTCGATCATCTCTAAATCTCAAACTCCAGTGTGTCGTTCTTCGTGATTTATAAATTTAGTACGAAGTTAGATGAATCCTAAAAACTCGCATTTTGTATCCTCCATAAACAAGCTTTTCTTAAAGGTGAGTCTGTAAATATAGCTTTTATGAAATCTTCCACCTACCAAAAAGGTCAACAATCAACGTGTAAGAGATCTTACATTCTCTCATCAAATACGGTTCTTATACAATACTTCTAAAATTGCATATAACATGAACAAGACAAAGGAAAATATATCAGATCAGGCCATTTAACATAAATTTAATGGAACAAAACATACTGGTGAGTCATATGAAACAAACCACTCAAACATGTTCTAATTTCCTATAATGGCAATTTGATCCACAAATTTCTCTCTTTGAAAAAAGAAGCATTTGATATGGAAAGAGGAGGAAAAAAAATTCGACTAGGGGAAAATAAAGAAAGAATTGGTAATATAACGAGTCTCATCAAATGCATATAAATTGGATAAAGCTCATAAAAAATGAGAATGTATTTAAAGTGAGCAAGGTTGTATTCGTCCTTTAATTTTAGTAAATCAATATCGCGATTCACATTAAATTAAATGAATATTAGAACTTCAGAGGTGCCTTGTCCAAACAAAAGGGTTTGAAGTTTAATTTGGAACCAAAAACTTCTTTCAGGCATTCTACATTTTGATTGAAGAAACACTGACATAAAATCACAATCCAAGATCAGTTTTTAAAAATAATTAAAAGAAATGAAGGAAATAAAATATATTGCCCCACGAAGGCCAAGAAACAAAGACATCAATAATCAAATAATACCTCGGTTATTGTAAAGCCACAAGAGAGCAATTCTTTAGTCTCCCAAGATTCTGTGATGGATTTCAAAGGCATATCTAATAATTCTGAGGCAAAAGAAATATGAGGAGATTAGCTGTCAACAGATAAGTTAGTCGATGACGATACAATGTCTTTTAAGGAAATAATTGAGAAGATTCTACATCGTACCTGATAGTTTCCGGATTTTACGCAAGGATGGGATTAAATCTTCAGGAGACTGTGCAGGGAACTCTTGCAAAGTCTGCTCTCCAGGGACCAAAGACTCCAATAATGATGATAGGTTTTCCAGCATTAAATGAACAAGTCTTTGTAGCTGAAAATGAGTGAAATAATGCTTAAGACCAACTAATGAATTACAATGGTGCAACAGCAACTACAAACATTAATTAATTGACTTATATGGTATAAATTCTACCTGTAAAGTCTCCTCTGCCGCTATGTCGTCTAACAAAAGTATATCTCCAGCAATTCTTGAGAAAACTGACTCTAAGACAGAACACATGCTTTTCCTATAGGTTGAAGGCAGCAAAAGTAGCTCCCATATGATATGTACTTTTTCCAGAATGAAAACAACCTAATAAAGTACACTCAGTTTCATGTAATTTGTGAAACTAAAAAGACATCAACTAATACTAGAAATCCATGGTAACAACTGGGAGGAAAAAGGGGAACTAAGGAAATAAGGTATAACAAATGGTAAAGTATTGTAGACAGACACATTATGAATACAAAGAAATTACCTGGTCTATGCTAAATTTAGCTGACTCAAATTGTTTCATCTGATGAGTATTCTGAAATCCATCAGCACCATCTATAGCCTATAAACAGGCAAATATGGGGAAGCACCAGGTCAGTAAGGCAAGTGTCAATTATATCACTACATGCTTCAAGCATTTTAATACCAATAGTACCTCCTTCAAATTATAAATAACAAGGTGAACTTGTCTCTGCAGTATTTCTTCTGCCAACAGCTGAAACCTTGGGGCCAAATCAACAAACACAGCATGCTCCTTAATGGAACTTGGAAAGTCTGTTCGATACTGAGAAAACCATCAAAATGCATGATGAGCCAAGAAAAAAAATAAACATGTAAAATTGAGAAGGTTTACATGGTATGTTTCCCTTGAATTTTTCATTTGAGGCCTTACAGTTATGTTTTAAGCAAATACTACAACCTAAAGTTAAAATAAAAACTGATTTTTTGGTTAAAAAATAAATTACTTAAATATTGCGAATTTACTTCATCCTTATCTATTAAAGGTGTTTACCTCAAATGCAAACCCAAGTATCTCCTGGGAGATATAAAGACAGTCATTATGCAACAGAACAGCTACTTGATTAATGCCACTGAGCTGCCTCTCTAGCTTCACAAATCAAAAACAGAAGCTATTATTGTAAGATGAAAGTATACACAGACAACAACGAACGAACACTCAAACCTTGACAAGGACAACAACTGTATAAAGAAGATAAATTCTCCACATAAGTATAGGATGCCAATTATAGGTTATCTCAGCCAAAGATCAGGAAAAGTATACATCAAAGGTCGTTACTCTAGAATTAATAGTGCTATTGACAATAAACAGGCATTCATTCATTAGATTCACTCATAAATTTACTCCGTGACAGAAACACTAAAATGTAGTGTCACTGCTATACATGGACTAACCTTGACAGGGACAACTACTTCATAAAGGAGTACAGCATCTCTGGCTGTCTGATAAAATTCCAAAGCAACTCTCGTAGATGACAGGCAAACATCCTGGACAATTTTTCAATTGCAAAGATCAGCTTCACTACTAATATAAAAATTTTGGTAAGCAAATAAACAGAAAATTTAAGAGAATGTTAACTAAATTAAGGGAATTGGTACAGTTCAATAGTCAAACAATTATCACTACAGTATTAGTAACATAAAAGAATAAAAGGAAAAAAAAATGCACTTTGATCAACATGTTCAAAACTAAAATCATTTTCAGCCTAGACAGAGTAACTTCAATGCTATAGACAACTTCAAGGCTTATAGATTACACTATGCCATTTGGCTTGGTTAAAAACTAAATGCTCAAGAATGTTATTCATCCATTGCATTTAATAACTTTTCCCAAAGTCTTTTTTGGTCTCCCTCTACCTATTTCACAGAACTAAAATCCATGCTATCTATTCTCTTAATTGGTGCCTCCAGTGCTCTTCTTTCCACGTGTCTAAACTACTATAACCATTTTTTTGCCATCTTTTAGACAGAAGTCACGCTAATATCTCCTTGTATAATCATTCTGTATCCTGTCCTTTTCTATATGATCATACATTCATCTTAACATTCTTATTTTTGTTACTCCCACATTTTGTAGTTACCTCTTTAAAGACAAACACTCAAATCTTTAAAGCCAAACACTCAGAATATAGTTGGTCAGCAGTATAACAAAACTTCCCTTTGAGCTTGATAGGTATTTTCACCAATAAACCCACCCCTGACGTCTTTTAGCCAGAAATCACACCAGTCCAGTCCTTATATATAATCATTCTGTATCCTGACCTTTCATATGTGATCATACATTATGTGTCCCTTTAAAGCCAAACACTCATACACTCAAGTTTAGAGTTAGTCTTCTCCTTTAATTCCTTCATCAACTATATTATCAACAAAAAACTTGTATTTAGGGATAAAATTTTGTACATCTATAGTAAGCAAACTTGTGATATTTAAATATCCTCACTTAAGATAGCAATGTGCTAATCTAACCAGAAAAAGACAACGTGTTATCATTTTCCCCCTCCTTTCTACAACACTCCATACATACGTATCTCCAGTCTCCATTTTTTTTCTGTTCAGTAGCTTCCATTCAATTGGATTCTTTTATATTTATATTTCATTCAACCATCATAATTTTCTGTTTTGAAAACTATATACAATATACACATTACACATTAAGTATAAATCATAGGCCAGTCAATGTGATTATGTATCATTTAACCAATCAAATCAAATCTGTACCTCCACAAAATTAATGCTTTCCCAAAGTGACTAAATATGACACCATTGCAGGCTAATAGATTAGTTGTTGATGTGAATAATATGGACAGTAGAGGCCCTAGTTCAAGCTAATGGAAGAACAGAATGAACTTCTGACTTAAGTAACTGGTTAGGACATTTTTGCTGAAATCCAATTGTAAAGAAAAAATTCCACCATCACCCTTAACTATATACATTTCACAGGGTTTTGTCAGATGGATAGGATCAATTGTAGATCCCTGTTCTCTAAGTATTCTAAAGACAAGTTAGAACCTATGGGAGAAAAGAGGAGTTTATCGTTTTGTATACTATGCCTTCAATTTATCAGCTGTATAACAAAAGCAGTAATTGTTAAAGTAGGGAGATATTGAAAAGGACCACTATAGGAAATAAATCAATCGTGACAGAGCTGGTGAAAACCAGTGTACATCTAGTGATTGAAATGATATATACATAACAGAAGTCCAGAGTTTATATTTCAAATAAAATATGCTGCATAGAGTCATTATTACATACTTTTATTTTTATGGATGGTATACCTGCAGTGTCTGATGAATTAGCCCCATCAATTGTTTGGCTGCTTTGGATACTAGACACCTCTCTGATAAGAAAAGTAAATTTACCACATGGCCGGATGACTGCACAGATGTTTCATCATTCTTCCAAATAGAACCATCCCTTGTATACTCCTGCAGAAATATTCCTCATAAATAATTACAGATCAAAATAGCAAAAGAAGAATTTTCCCAGTCTAGAAACTCACTTGAGGAATTGAAAAGTCACATTCTAGAAGTAGATTTCTAGCTTGAGCCAAGATCTCAGTCTTTTTCTTAAGTGCAAAGTGAACCTCAACATTTTCAGCAAAATTGCTCAGCCTGTTATCATTGTCATCTGATGATGAAATGTACATAAGCTCTTTCAAAGCCGCCTCAAATTCAGATGTAAGTATGATGATCTTCTGAAATTCAGGAAGTTTTGATGCATCTGTCGGGACAACCTGAAATCAGACATCATGAGTGACTATCTGCAAATTATTAAAGACACACTTCCTCCCTGGCTTTCAGACACTACAACTAACCACCAAATAATCATTCTAGATCAGAAGATAGACAAGGAGTGGAATAACCTAATTTTGTTCTTAGGAATGATATAGATAATGTGCACTACCATATTAAAAGACAATAGCAGCATTCATTTCAATTTCATTTAAAATCAATAAAATGGTATTTATATGGATAGACATCCTTAGAGTTGTTTCAAAGCACACAAGGCTTAGATATGGTCTTCGGTCAATCAAGTTTCTAACAGCATAGGGCTGAAGGGAAAACCTTTGAGAGAAAACTAGATATTATTAGCTCTGATATCCTTGGCCATGTCAACCGTCCAAAACATCGCATCCAAGAACTTTTCTGGAAGCAAACACTTCCGTGAATAAATTTGATAAATAGCAGAATCCCTGAATAGAGAAACTCTCCATCTAAAAATTCAAACTGCAAAATGAAAATAAGATATTAGAAATGGCAGTTAAATGACAATGCTTCCTGATTTGATCAATATAAATTCAACTAAAAAAATTGTGAATGTTGTCCATGAATAGACCAATAACACAGGCAACAAAGCAACAACATCCCCTGCCAAAGGTGCAGGCGAGTATCTCTGGCATGGAATGGCAAAGTGTGAGTAATACAATTGATTCTATGACCCTAACACATCACACTCACCTTAGTATCTGGTGATGCAACTATCTTCAGGACAGCTGATTCTTGATGCAATTCCTCTAGAAATGAAAGAGGTCGTCCATGATTTACAAATGGAGTTATAACATACTTGAACATCAAATCAGCAACTTTAGCAAGCCCATACTCTAGAATACCAACAACCTAAAAATGAAATAAATTAGAGAAAGAACAAATAGCACGATTAGAACACAATAGAATATCCCAAACAGAGAGTAAAAATTACAATGAATTAACTTACATCCATTGCCTCCAGGACTGTTTGTAACTGAATCCCGTTCACATTCTCAACTTCTAACTGATACTTGACCTCAACTTGATTCAAGTCCCCATCAAATCGTACAGCTTTTTCCATATATTTCACAAGGACCTCTTGAATCTACAAACCCAAATCGAATTCCTCTAAAAACAATGACAAACTCAATAAAAATCACAAACTATCCAAACATCATTACTATGGCACAAATCACACAAATGGACTATATTGTAAAATATATCAATGAAAATATAACTCAGCTATCATCTTCAAAGCAAATATGAGCTTGTTATCTGGGGAAAATGCATTAATTATTACCATCATTGTGTTTAGTTGAAAATTTCCTAGTAAAATATGGCATAACTAAAAACTTCATAACTGAGTTCCCAGACCAATGGTAATCATACTGTATGTTGTTTCCATATAACTGAGTACTTAGCCTTTATTTGGGAGGCAATATGGAGATCAAATAATGTATAAAGCCAAGAATCTGGTACTTGTTTATTGTACATTCCCCTAGACCAACCCTAATTTCCATTCTTTTCACACTAGATTGTCAATGCAATTCAAATCACCAAATTGACGTTTTTTTTTTCCAAGTACTGAAAGGCTTCAACTCAATTGGCACACACAAATACATTCAAAAGCACCAAATTGACGAATTAACACAACAATAAATCTAATGCACCAAACAAAGTCACAAAAAATTGCAACGAGAAAGCAGAGCAGTACCTCTTCAAAGCACTGAGACCACTCCTTCCTCAACAAGCCATACACCAAAGGCTCCCTATCATCCTCATCACCAATCCTCAACGCCACTTTCAACTCCTTTAACCCTTGTGCAGCGAATTCGAACCTTCCACTCCTCAACGCTTCCCTAACACTCTCTAACCTCTGGTTCAACGCCACAACGGTTCCAACCAACCCGAGGAGCTCCTTCTTCACCTTTAGCTCCTCTTTCTTCGCCTTCATATCCGACACAATCTCGCGCACCTCGGCATCGATCGGTCGATCGGAAAGGAGTTGGATGATGGCGGCAACGTCGTCGGAGACCTCGCGCGTCTGCGAAACGGCATCGTTGCAGAGAGAGAAGAGGCGCGCGAAGTCTTCGCGGTGTGAGACGAGGTAGGACTGGACCTGTGAGCGGATCTGGAGGGACTGCGACTCGAGGCGCTGGATCAGGAGGTGCAGATCGGGCGCCGATAGAGGGGAGGTTGGGTCCGAGAGGTCCTGCGCCGAGAGAAGGTCGCGGACGTTGATCGTGTCGAACAGAGACTCCATCGACGGCGATCGCGCGGCGGCGAAGACGGCGGTCACTGCTAACGTGCGCTTGGAGTGTGTGTTTGTGTGGGGGTGTTGGCGTGATGGACTTTTGGTTTCGGCTCTGATTGACTCTTTGACCCAACCACGACCGGCCCAGTTAAGATAAGCCCAAAGCTTGCATTTGGTAGAACATTAATTTAAATCCCTCCTATTTTTTCTACCAGGGTTGTGTATCATTATTGAAATATTTAAGAAAATGTTGACACTTTACATGGTTGGGGCAGATAATTTTTATTTGATTTAAAAAAATTTAATGTCTATTTAATATAAATAATTTTTTATTTTAATTCAAATAGAGTAGTTATTTTTTGCATGTGCTAGATTTATATTTTAAATATATTTGATAACTATTTTTTAATAAAATAATTATTAGTGAAAATTTAAATATTTAATAATTTTAAAATTTAATATTTTTATATTAATATTAATAAATAGAAATGAGAGAGAGTAAAGAAAAAAAAAAAAAAAAAAAAAAAAGAAAGAAGAGAAGGGAAAAAAAAAAAAAAAAAAAAAAAAAAAAAGAAAGAAAGAAGAAAAGAGGAAAAAAAAAAAAAAAAAAAAAAAAAAGGTA
>Ga0099825_1005830_pt1 | contig 15677 bp, 10 predicted proteins | sample SiratroredBW_FD_76838 | JGI IMG/M metagenome (GOLD analysis project Ga0099825, IMG submission 76838) | Root nodule microbial communities of legume samples collected from California, USA - Siratro red BW | ecosystem: Host-associated > Plants > Roots > Nodule | place: USA: California | collected...
AATTTGAATAATTTCTATTATGAACAGATTTGAACGTTAATGCACATTATGATATAAAATCAATTAATCACAATTAAATGCTTCATAATAATTTGAATATTTTCCGTTATGAACAAATTTGAAAGTTAGAGCACAATATAATATAAAATCAATTTAAATCAAATCAATAACACATAAAAGTAAATAGTAAGAAAACTTATCTCTTTATAGACCATGTGTCTCCTGCTTTAGTAATAATAATAATAATAATAATGTTAACTGCGCAATGTATATAAGTCATCAAATATAAATATATACTCTAGTTTTGTTATCATCAAAACGTTATCAAATGATTTGATCCTCTAAAGGGACTTTGAACCGCCTAATGTTCAACAGAACCTTATCAAGGTTCATGACTAAGAGGATAAAAGAAGATAAAATTTGAAAGAAAATTACTCAATTATTTTAGAGAGCGTAATAGTAAAAATTTATTCTCCTTTTTAGTCTTGTAAAAAATTTATAGGTATATAAATTTGTTTGAAATTTTTGTAGATATAATAAGGCTTCAATTTGGGCCAACTTTGGACCTCTATTTGGATAGAGATAGGTGTCCAAACAAAATAAGAAGGGTCTCAAAAAGCTAGAACATAAGGCTACAAGTCCACATTAATTACGAGAAACCTCTCCAAGACACAAAAATTGGTTTATAATAGAATTTTCCATAACTAATTCATAAATGTAGCTCGAAGTTTGACATTATATACACTAGGGTGCAAGAGAAGTTATTCCATTATATAAATAACTTCCTTGCTTCTTGTAAAATCCACTTTTGAATTAAATAAGATATGAATGGCTTTTTAAGCACTCTTTTGTTCTTCAAAGGCCACTAAAAGAGAAAATTTTCTCCTTTAAGTTTCTTCCTCAAGGAACATTCTTTGGAAAGGACTAAGGGCTCTTCAAGAAGCTTGGTTAGTAATAAAAATTTTCCAATCAACCTTGGATTTTTTATGTGATGGGACAATGAGGAAGTCATCATTGTCTTTAAAATTCTTCGATTTTGTCTTCAAGTTTTTAATTTTCTTGACCTCCTTGAGTTGAACTTGAATTTATTATATCTTTCGCTTTGAATGTAAAATTATTGATAGGTTAAATGAAAATTCCTCTTAAGAACATTAGAGAAATTTAAGTGAGGGTGCATAGTCTTTCAAGAGTGATGTATGAGTGAATTGCGTGTAAACACTTAGTGAGTGGTGATGTCCATATTTTTTGTTTTTCTTAATTGTGTTGACTATTTTGTTTATGTAGATATTTTTGTTCTCTTTAAAGGATGAATTATATGTGGAGAGAGAGAAAAAAATCAATTTCATACATTTGTCGACAAAATTGATCCTAAATCATATTTTTCATGGCAAAAAAAATTGAAAATCTCCATCCATTAATTATTAATTGTGCTAAATTCCATATAGTTAAGTTATGTTTTCTTCAAGATTTGTAGGATATCCTAGGCCTTGGTCGAAAAAAAGATCTTACGATGTTGGAAAGAAAATAAATGATATTGAAAAAGCATGAATTGAAGACTTGCATGAGAAGAAAACTTATATTGGCTTCTTATGAGAGAAAAAAGGCTTAGATAAGAAATAAAAGATCTTATAAAAAAAGGAAAAGTTATAATAAGAGAAAAAGAATTTGTAAGAAGAGAACAATAGGTCAGGAAAAATATGAGAGAGCATAGGAGAAAGAAAGAGATAAAGGAAAAACAAGGAAAATTAAGGAAAACATAAATAAAAGATACGAGGAGGCAAAAAGAGTAAGAGAAAAGAAAGAAAAAGAACATAGAGGAAAGATAGAAAAGGAAATTTTTAAAAAAAATAAGAGAAAAGCTACTGGTTAAGAAAGAATCCTTAAAGAGAAACTGCAATACTTTAAACTCTTCTTCTCATTCAGATCATGAATATAGCTTTTTAGACATTACTGATTTGACTCCTTATGTTTTGTTGCTTAGGGAAGAGTTGCATATCAAGGAGCAATGGCAAAAACAACCAGAGAAGAAAAGAAAATAAAAGAATAAACTAGCTTGAAATAAATAAATATGTTTTTAACATGTCTTTTTTGTTTTTCATTGGTTAAAAATTGTATGGACATCAAGGGACATTTCTCTTTTACTTTTGTTGTTTTGAGGATGTTTCTCCTCTTGATTTTCTTCCGAGTAGATAATTTCTCTTGAAGTTGTTTGATGTATTTTACAAGTTGGTCTTTGATCCTAGAGGAAGATCTCTAAGCACATTAATAGTAAGATGTCTACCTTTTCATGAGATTCAAATTTCAATTTAGATAGTTTTTTTTTATTACTTTAGCTTTAAGTTCTTTCTAGTACTTATATTTGTATGTTTGTTTGTAGGTTGTAAACTGTTAAATTCAAGGATGGATTTTCTTCAAGGAGGAGGAAGTGATGGAATTGTGAATGAGACATAATAAAGGAACACGAAGGAGACTTGAGGCTAGGATAGAAATTTATGTATTTTTATAACCTTTTGTATTAATTCTTTGTCATTCCTTTGATAGATTTTATTTACATGACATTATTGGCTTGTTTTATGATAAAAATAAAATCTCTTCACAATTAAAATCTGCTTAATTCTCAATTCTATTTGGTTTTTGTTAATAATTGATTATAAGAGTTAGAAAAAGGATTTGATTATTGATTTTTGTATCTTGATTGAATTTGACCAGAAAAGCATTCAATTAGGAGAAGGAGGATTGAGGCTTGAAAAAGTAAGAGAAAGGAGTAAAAATCGACAAAAAAAACCAACCCAACTCTGTAAACCTAAGCCCGACATAAGAGAACACAAGAGCAAGTTTAGAGAAATGCACCTGGAACACATCACATGGGCTCGACGTAAGTTGGGCTTCAGAGCTTGCAACGGTAATAGAATCTACTCGCGCCCAGCATAGCTGACCTGGACCAGGCACGAGCGTCAAAATTTAGAATTTATTCAATAAACCTTTCGCATTAGGGTTTGTATCTTAGGCTATTAAAGATCGAAATTCACTCTTGGAAGGTAGTCTTTGGATTTCTTATGGAGTCTTCTTCGTATTCTACTACTCTTTTGCAAGGTTTAGTATTCTCATGTCTGTGAGGAGCTAAATTCTCTGATGTCAAGGTTAGGTTAAACCTTTCTAAACTCTCATGTAATTGTTTCTTCCTTTAAGATTTATGTATTTTCTTTCATTATATCAGTAATTTAATTCTATACATAGTGCTTGTTCTATTGATTTATAACTCGATTATTGATTTTTGAGAGTAATGAAAAATAGCTCTTGCATCTAGATCTGAATTAAATTACCGAATGAATGCTTGTGTCTAGGAATTGATACTTAATATATAATCATAGGCTCCTTAGCTAGAGAATTGGGGGTGAGTATTTTTGTGAGTTGACATTGATTAGTGATAGGAAAGAAAGTAACTATTTTTTGTACATGAGAGTAAAGATTGGTGAGATTTAACCCTGGTAAGTTCATCACATTATTGTTAATCCTTTTTATGCATTCAATTGTTGGTAAAATATATATTATTCATTTAATTGTTTTTTATTTTCTGCACATAACATCAAATTATTGTATTGTTCTTAAATATGAATTTATTATAATTATATTTATTATTGTATATTGCGCATCTTTAGGAAGAATGGTAGTTTTGTTACTTGTTACATTGTGACTGTATACTTGCCATCATTAGGAAAAATAGGATAATAGGGTTTTTGGCGTCGTTGTTGAGGATGTGTGTTTCAATATGTAATAATTGTACCATTATAATTTTTTCAGATTCAAATTTTTTTCTTTCTTTGTTTTCTTTTATTTTGTAGTTAATTATTTATACTAACTTGTGATTTTAGGGTTTTGTATTCTTTTGTATGCAAGGGTTTATCTGTACTAGAAGAACAATTTTTTCAAAGCCACTACTTGTAGATCCAAAGATTGAAAAAAGTGCATGAAGAAATTTGTTTGATAACAGAAGACAAGAAAACCCTATTCAACAAGTTGTTCAATCACCATCTTCTCAAAGTTCACAACTTTTTCAAGAAGTAGAGATGGTAGAAGCAAACCAAGCAGAGAATCAGACTCATAATCAAAAGGAGGACACTACAAGAAAAAAGCTATTTAGAGACCATTTTTTAGCTACCAAATGAAATGGTTGCTAATTGTGACCAAAATAGCCACCGAATTAGATTTTGGTTGCTAAATAATTACAAAATAAAAGTAATGATTGAATTTAGTGACCAATTAAGTCAAGATAATTGGTATCTAACATTAACTACCAAGGTTTTAGTGACTTATGCCATTAGATTCTAAATTGGTCTCTAAATAGTTTTTTTCTTTTAGTGGGACCATAGGGGATTCGATTGCTTATGCGAGTCTTAGAGACTTCACCAATATAGTGAGTCCAACTATGAATTAGAAAATTGTTGAGATGAAGTCTGCACTACTACAGCTAATAAGTTCTCATAAGTTTTCTGGCCTAGATCATGGAGACCCACACACTCATTTGTACATTTTCTATGAGTTATGTGGTTTAGTTGATGTTACTAAAGTAGATGAAGAGGCACTTTTTTTTTTATGTTGTTTCCATTTCCAGTGACTGGAAAGGCAAAGGCATTGTTGCAATCACAATCTAATCAAAGTCTAACTAGTTGGATGGATGTGGAGACAAAATTTCTGGCTCTTTTCTTTCCACCATCTAAGAATACAAAGGCAAAACCGATCATAGCCACATTTGTTCAAGGTGTTAATGAACCACTATGTGAAGCCTGAGAGAGATTCAAGGCTTTATTGAGAAAATGTCCCAATTAAGTGTTTGAAGTTGAGATGCAAGTACAAACATTCTACAATAGATTTGAACCTCAAACCGATATGATCCTAGATGCTTCTTTTAGTGGATTAATTTTATTCAAGACTGCAGAGGAAGCCATCACCATCATTGAGTCTATTGCTTCTACTAATTTGAGAGGTCATCATGGGAGAACACCTACACAACAGAAGAAGAGAGTGCTAGAATTAAATTCACAAGATGATCTTTTGGCTCGACATAAACTTCTATCTCAACAAATTGAAACCCTAAATCAGTAGATGGCAGGATTGCCAACATATTCAGGCTATGTAAGTTGCTAATGTTCCTGATCAACTTGTCATGAGATATGATTTTTATGGAGGAAACCATTCCAATATATTCTATCAAATGTCTAATAGTTCTTAGAATGCAAAAGTCAACCATATGGGGAACTAAGGATGAAAACAATTTTTCAACCGCCCTTTTCCAAGTTTCAACTAAGGGTGGAGACAAAATAACGCTAACTTTAGAGGTAAAACAAATGGAGCTTTAGGTAGTGGGAGCCACCAACAATAGTTTCCACTATTGTATGAAAGAATCAATAAATTGGAGGAAACCTTTTAGCAATTTATACAACAATCTCTTCAAAATCAGAAGAATACAGATGTTGTTAGCACCAATGCTAAGCATGTGATTTGATGAAGTCAATAAAGATCATAGCTTGTTGAAGTTCTGATGGATTGAATCTGGACTATGTTAGATAAATGCCTAGCACGAGAGTTGATCAAGACTGCTTCATGAAGAATCTGTTGGAACCAACCTGGACCAGAATGTTCAAGTGGATGACTTTGAGCCAACATGAAGATGGTTGGGTGATTCGGTCTTAGGTCCTTAGTTGGGTTTGTGTGTTGATGATGGCTTGGTTTTTAATCATTAGTTGCATGGTTCATCATTCCTAGGGTGCTAAGAGATTCACAAATATTTTTACTAAAACTGGTTTTAAGAAAAATAGCCTAAACAATTTTTTTTGTTAAAAATCTTTTTCAATCAATTGAACACTTGAAACAATCGATTAAATTGTGACAGTTATTTCTGTTATAAATGGAATCTTTGACTAAGTCTTCTAACGGTCAATTCAATCGATTGAATGGTTTATTCAATTAATTGAAATTGTGACAGCTAAGTTGTTTTAAAATTGATTTGGCTATATAAAGGAATTGACACTATCATTTTCAGATAACTAAGATTTTCGAAAAGCATTCCTTGAGAGATTCTGAAGTGAGAAATAGCGCCCTGTTTGTGCGATCATCTTTCACAAAGCTTTTCAAAACAAGAAACCTCTAAGAACGTGAATCTTTAAGCATCCTTGAGTGAGGTTCTTGCGACTTTAGTTCTGAACCAAAGCTAAGTCTTCTACACCTGATCTTTAGTCACTGTAATCTGTTCTATGTAGAAGTACTGTGTGATCAATTATTGATCTTATTGTTTTTGTATTCTGTTTGCTGTTTTCAATTACTGGGTTTGTAATTGAGTTGGTGCAATGGGTTTCTGCATTGGTCTCACATCTTCTGAGGGGTTCAGTGGAGTGTGAGTGCTGCGGGGAGTAGTGTTTGCTTGCGGGTTGCAAGTGGTTTTGGTGCAGTGGGTTTCTACACTGGTTTCACACTAGCTGAGGGGTTCAGTGAGGTGTGAGTACTGCGGGGAGCAATGATAACTTGCTGGGAGCAAGGGTTGTAAACTGATCTTGTGATCTTTTTAGTGGGAATCTTTGCTAGTTTGCAAAGGACTAGACGTAGCCCTTGAGGAAGGGTGAATCAGGATAAATCTTTGTGTTCTTAATTTCCTCTTCTCTCTTCTTGATCATTTTATTATCTGCTTCCATTCGTCTAATAAACTGATCACTAAATCTTGCTACTCACCAGGAATTTTTGGGTGCATGTTTGTGTTCTGAATCTAATTACATATATCTGAACCAACTGTGCTTCTGGGTTATTTCCAATCTACTGGACTGTGGTTAATCATCTTGATTCTGAATTAACACATCTCTATATTGAAAACTGTTTTCTAGATTCATCTCTAACAATTTCCGCTGTGCATAATTGATTGTTTACTGGACAGTTCAGAATTACACAAGTTGATTGATTAAATTAAGAATTTTTATTCTCTATTTCAAGGACATTTCATATTTGTGAAAAGAATTTGAAAGTTCAATTCACCTCTCCTCTTGAACTCGGTCTAAACCTTATTTTACATATACATCATTAAAGAATCTGGAGGTGCATGTGGGACCATTAACACAGTAGATGGTGGATAACTAAAGTGGATCATTCTCTTCCAACACTCAAGTGAACCCTAAGGACCAGTGCAAGACCACTATTATAAGAAGTGAGAAGTAGTTAGGGTTGAGGAAGTTAGATATGCGATTAGTGGAGTGAGAGGAAGAAATAGAAAAATTGAGAGAATAAAATATGATTGAAAAAGAAAAAAAATGAGAAAATTAAGAGAAAAGTGAAAAGCTTGAGAAAAAAAATAGAGAGAGAGAGAGAGAGAGGATAGTAGAGCTCTGATGGAAAAGAGAAGTCCTTATCCTATCCAACTTTCAAAGTTAGGGTTTAGGGTTTAGGGACAATTTATCATATTTAAGGAGATTTTTAAGCAATTGTAAATCAATATGCCTTTTTTAGAAGCATTGGAGAGAATGACTATTTATGCTAGGTTTATGAAGGACATGCTAATAAAGAAAATGAAGTTCATTGAAGAGAAGACTATTGATCTAGAAGTTGGGTGGAGTGCAATAATCCAAAAGTCTTTCCCCCCAAACATGAAGACCTCAGAAGTTTTACTATTTTAGTGGCAATGGGGGAATTATCTATGAGCAAAGCATTGTTGGATTTGGGTGCTAGTATCAACTTAATACCTCTATGGACGATGAAAAAAGATTGGTAATCTGGATGCTAAATCCACGAGAATGACATTACAACTTACTGACAGATCTGTTAAGCGTCCTTATGGTGTAACTGAAGATGTGCTTGTAAAGGTGGGATAGTTTACTTTTCCAGTTGATTTTGTGGTGATGGAAATAGATGAAGACAAGGATGTTCCCTTAACCCTTGGAAAACCTTTTATGAAGATTGTCAAAGTAGTTATTGATGTGGATAATGGGAAGTTGAAGATGTGAACATAGGATGATGAGACAATGTTTGATGTTTTTGGAATTCCAAAAGAATGCATGAGAGTTGAAGTCAATCCTGTGGAGAAGAAGAAGCAGAAAAGGACCACATCATGCGAGTTGAAAATTTTTTTTTGGATGTTTTCAGCCAGCACACCTGGAACTTAAAGAATTGGATGATTATAATTTACCAACATTATTCAGCATTGAAAAAGTTGATCCAAAGTTTAAGGACGAGGAGTTGATACTTGGTCAACGTAACATATTTGATGACTCGAAGAGTAAAAATATTTTCAAAAGATGGAGAGCTAAATATTTAAATCTTTGGGTGATCAAGAAGGTGAGAGTTGATAGAAAAATTGAGCTGAAAATGGTCCATATTCGAGGAGGATAAAGACAATCACCAGATAGATGTTGCATCTTAAAGTTCTTCCACCTTGATTGAGCTATATGTCAAGCTTGAGACTTTAAGCAAGCGCTTTTTGGGAAACAACCCATAATTTTCAATTTTTTATTTTTATTTATTTTGAACAAATTCTTTGATTTGGCTTTTATTTTGGATTACTTAGTTTTGAAGTTTTATTTAACTTTGGTGATGTATTAATGTGAATTAAGAGAAGAGGTAGGGTTTAGTTTTTGGTATTTCCGCTTGGCTAGGTAGCTGGGTCAGGCGCATTTTAGAGGCATTGCTCTTGGGAGTAGTTGCGCTAGACACACATTATGCTATGTCGAGCGCATTTCAAATTGTGAAGCCTCTGGTTAGAAATGGGACGGGCACCCATATCGGAGCCCAACCTAGGTTTGAATGTTTTGAAATCTTTTAAAAGAGACCACAACTTTACCTAAAACATTCAAATTAACTTTGCAACCCTAGAGGTGTTGGAATCACTTCGCAGAGCACTTGGTGTGAGCCTTTCCGTTAATATCTTCTAAACTCTTACATTTACATTCTTGCATCAAATAGGTAAGTTGCTTTCATTTTAAATTTTTGTTTAGATAGTGAGTAGGGATTCTATGCATAAGTAGTTAGTTTAGTTGTTAATAATGGTTATGTTTATGACTTTATTGAGTTCATATTGCGTTGAGCTGGATATTAAATCTGTTCGGGAGTAATTTTTTGACCATTGGAATTGAGAATTTGAAAAATTCATTCATGGAGTTCGACTCACATTCTCTATGCCAAGCGCAACTACCCAGGAAACTTGTATCATGTTCTCTACGCCTAACTCAGCTACCTTGGGCCCAATGCACTTCGTTAATTTTGTAGTTTTAAAAAAGAAATCCAGTTCTGTAATTTGTGCTATTTCAGTAATCCCTAAATTAATTTTAAATTTATCTCTAAATTCTTGGTGTTTGTTGAACTATGCAGATGACATCCAGAAAACAGAAATAGGTGAAGCGACAATCTTCAAGGGCCATAAAAAAAAGGACAACTCTACTTGGAAATATTCTTATCCCCAAGTCATGAAGGTAGAAAATAAAAGATTAATCATGGAAGGAAAAGTAAGCTTGGGACTTAAGGAAGTAGTAGAGTTTCAGGCAAAATTGAGAAGGAGAAATTGGACGAGAATCATATTTAGAGCCAGCCAACGTTGTAGTAGTGAAAGAATTTTATGCCAATGAAATAGTGGTAGAAAGTTAGTCATCTATTTCATACACCAGCTACTCAAGGGGGAAGATAGTCCCCTATTATGTTGCCACCATTAATTCATTCTTGGGGATTAATGAAGGGAACAATCTTTGTGTGTATATGCACTTCGTTAATACAATGAAGAAATTAAGATAAATGTCTATCTACTTGGAGGCACCTTCGTGAGGAATAGACAACAAATACCTTTTAACATAAAAAGGACTAACTTAAACTCTTTGCTAGGATATGGGTAACATTCATTCACTCCAACATCTCCCCCACTTCCCGTGTATCTGATATAACTGAAGTGAGGTCGAATATTCTTTATTGTATTATGTTTCGAAAAATTTTAAATTCAGGGAAGCATGTTGCATAGGAGATTCATCAATGTGCTAACACCTCTAACATCATTGCTCGCTTCAGGCACCCTTCGTTAATCACATATCTTTGTAAGCAAGTTGAGGATAATGTCTCACTCTCACCTTTTAAGCGACTCTGACAAATTATTGATATAAATTATATCAATAGATACTCTATTATGGGAGAGGGACCAGTAGCACCACCACCACCTCTAAGAGAGAGAATTCAAACAGGTACAATGCTAAGCCAAGAGCATTTTGATGCCTCAATGCAGGCAATGAATAGGGCTCAAAATATGGTATTGGATACCCTAAGAGACTTGACCTTACATGGACTTGGGAATCCACCAAAACTTCATTTATCCTCAACTGAGGAGTTCTCTATCTGTGTTGCTTAGACTAAGGTCCAGGAACAATTCAGAGGAGGAGGTGGAGCAGCCAGTAATGAGGATGCTAGAGATGACACAGAGGAAGAAGACTAGATCTTCAGACACCTTTAGGAATGACTGAGTTATTTTTGTTTTTGTTTTACTTTGTTTTTACTTATTTTTCTTTGTTTTTGTTTTTAGTTATGCTTTATTTTGTAATGGGAAGCTTGGCTAGATAATTGTTATGGGGCACTAATAGATGGTTTGGACTAATTGAATGATCACTAATGATAAATAATGAATGTGTTTTTTACCAATATCTATGAATGGATGAATTATTCTTGTGAATTGAGATTGTGTGCACTCTTTTGTATTCTTGTGATTAGAGATGCATTGATAAAATACCAGGTGAGATTTTGAGTGTCAGAGTCATTCAAATAAGTACTATCACAGATTATTCATAATTGACTTGGCTGGATAATTGTTATGGGACACTAATAGATGGTTTGGACTAATTGAATTATCATTGATGATAAATAATGAATGTGTTTTTTACGAATATCTATGAATGGATGAAGTATTCTTGTGAATTGAGATTGTGTTCTCTCTTTTGTATTCTTGTGATTGGAGATGCATTGATAAAATACCAAGTGAGATTTTGAGCGTCAGAGTCATTCAAATACGTACTATCACAGATTATTCATAATTGATTTGCTTGAGCTTCTGTGTTGATAGTTTGATTGCATGTAACAAATTATCAAGGCCCTTTTTGCTTTATTTTTATAACTAGATCTAGATAGCCAATCTTTTGTTTGAATAAAACATTTGTACCCGTTTTGAGACTTTAAAGAGATATTATTTTTCATCCTTGAAAATGTAGTTTTGTTTTATTACCTTAGTTTAAGTTAGAAGAGCAAGGAGATCAGGAACTTAGTATCATTTAAGTTTGGAGAAGAATATCTGAAAAATTTAGAAAGGGTTGTAAGGATATCAAAGATTGTCTTTTTCTTTCTTAAAACAAATAGTAATAATAAATTAATAATAATAATAATAAAATAAAAAATTCAAATATTGAAATAAATAAGTTTGAGGGAAAAGTTGATAATTAGTTTGAAGTAAAAAAAGAGTAGAATTTATGAAATTATTAATTGATCTAATTACTCTGTGCTTGAAGTGTTTTGATTATCTAGAAAAATCAATTTTTCTACTTAGCCCAGCCAAATTACAAGTCAATAAAAGTCCTTGTGGTGTTGCTTGTTTTAAAAATTGTTGGCTTTTGAAATAAAAAGCAAAGTTAAATTGTGGAAATTAGTGATATATGAGAGACAAATACAATCTAAGATATTAAAGTGCTTGAGTGAAATACTTTTGGTGAGCTGTGTGGAAATTTATGTGCAATGTCTCTTATAGTTACATTACAGTACCATATTTGAAATTTGATGAGATATAATTGTTCATTCATGAGTTTATGTAAGGACAAACATACTTGATTAAATTATTCTGATATGATTAATGAATTAGTTATGAGTTCTTATATCATTGTCGAATAATTATTTATCTGTGCCAAGTTACCTTTGCTTGAGGAATAGTTTGGGCAAGTTTGATAGATTTATTTAAATGACATTATTGACTTATTTTATAACATATCCATACTTAAAACATACTTGATTCACAATTCTATTTGGCTTTTGGTAATAATTAATTCTGAAAGTCAGAAAAAGGATTTGATTGTTAATTTCTGGTATTTTGATTGAATTTTAGCATAAAAGCATTGGATTAGAAGAAGTAGGATTAAATCTTTGAAGGAGTGAGAGAAAAGGATTGAAGCCTTGAAGGATTAAGCAAAAGAAGTCAAGTTCGGCCTTGCAAACTTGAGCTTGGCGCACGAGAACTCAAGAGCAATTTTAGAGAAATGCACCTAGGGCACATCCCATAGGCTTGACACAAGTTGGGCTTTAGAGCTTGCAATAGTAACAAAATCCACTCGAGCCTGGTGTAGCTGACCTGGGTTGGACACGAGTGTTGAAATCTAGAGTTTTGTTTAATAAACCTTTCGCATTAGTGTTTGTATCTTAAGCTATTGGAGATCGAAATTCACTCTTGGAAGGCAGTTTTAGGATTTCTTGTGGAGTATTTTTTGTGTTGCACTGTTCTTTTGTAAGGATTATTATTCTCATGTCTAGGAGAAACTAAATTCTGTTTCGTCAGGGTTAGGTTAAACCTTTTTGAACTCTCATGTAATTGTTTCTCCCTTTTATATTTATGTCTTTTCTTTCATTATATCAATAATTTAATTATACATAGTGTTTGTTGTGTTGATTCATAATTGGAAAATATCTCGTACATTTGATCTGAATTAAATTACCAAGGAAAAGCTTGTGTCTAAGAATAGAGTGTGATTTAATCATTGTCTTAAGACCCTTATGAGAATGTAAGATTCATTTATATAATTGATCAATGAATTGACGATTAATAGATAAACTTATACTCATCTGTTGAGGAATTAGAGGTTAGTATTTTTATGGGTTGACATTGATTAATTATAGGAGACAAAGTAAACATTTTTTGTACATGAGAGTGAAGATTGGTGAGATTTAACCCTGGCAAGTTCATCTCAATATTTTTAATCCTTTTTATGCATTCAATTGTTGATAAAATATAAATTCTTTTTATTGTTTTTAAATTTCTACACATGACATAAAATTATTGAATTGTTCTTAGATATGAATTTATTATATTTCTATTTATTGTCTTATATTGCACAAATCCTTTAGGAAGAAAAATAATTTTATTACTTACTACATTGCGACTGTCATTGTCAAAAATAGGCTAACAACCTTCTAATTGTTTTGTATTAGACCTTTATTGATTCTTGTAATTGTTTTCTATAGTTCTTATCGTTAGAAACTTTTGAAACTAAAATATTTTAATAGGCTTGTTAGTAATTGGGTCTTTGAGTAAAAGGTTAATAATATAAAAGACTTTTAGTAAACTCTTGTATTCAAAATTCCTCATTTTGGAATTTGAATCGTTTTCTTGAGTGAGAATTCTCTCTAGGTTCTTCATTAGAACTTTTCATTCTTATATTTGAATTTTCAATTCAAAGTGGTGAATGTTCCTTAACTCATCAATTTCCCTTGATTGTGGTGTAAATCGAGGTAAATTTTAGTTTCTTTATATTTTATCTCTTTCACATTTTCTACTTTCTTTATCCTTTAGTGGAAATTTTCATAAATGATCCTAGTCAACGTTAGTTTGTCATCATGGTGTGTCTAGTTTTATATAACTTAGGAGTTGAGATTAAGGACATCGAGAAACCCTTAATAAAATTATGATAGAGCCATCCAGTTCCAAAGTGGATAATACTTTGGGTGTGGTGATTAACCCTAACGATGTTAGCTAACAAAATTGAGGCAAACAATTATGACATCAATGTGGACAACAGAAATGGTTTCAAGTCAATCCTATCCTATAACCCTCAATTGGAGGGATTTTCTTAGTATGCCTACATATCTCATTGCTTATGAGTCAACGTTAAAATAGTTTGTATATTGCTTTTGCAGTTTTGTTTAGTTATTGTACAAGGTTGCCTATGTTAAGGAATGCACAAGTTCTTGTTAAAGGTATAGTTGGTTCCAGAAGGAGGGGCTGAATAGAGTCTGAAATCCAATCATGAAATATAAACAATTCAAAGGAATATAAAAGAAAAGTATAAGGGAGAGAAAAGATGACAGAGATTTATATTGGTTCACCCTATACCCAGGGCCATGTCCTGTCCTCCTAAACAAATCGCTTAAGAGCTTTCACTAAAACAAGTTTTCACGTCTCTTTAAGAACAAGTATTACTACACCTCTTCAAGTATGAGTTTTAACACCTCTCTAGGAAGGAGTATTCTACACTGGTCCAGGTAACGAGTTTGCCCACTTCACCAGGAACGAGTATTATACACCTCTCTAGGTAACGAGTTTTGACACCTCTATAGGAACAAGTATTTACACCTTGCTAGGTAAAATCAGTACTAATCTCCCTTTGAGATTAATACCTCCCAACAATGAGAAAAGACAGTCCCATAGGAGAGAACAATGTAAGTTCACTGGGTATGCTTTATAGAGTGAAGAACTTAAAATGGTTAGCACACAACCCTATTTCTACTTTACTCTCAATAGCAAGATATAAACAATGAACTTGCTCAAAGTATTTTTCTTTTTCTAATGCCTTCTCTTTTTCGTACAGTCTTCTTCACCCTTTTTGGTTTTTCATCTTCAAGGTCTTTATATAGCCTCTAGATGGATGACTGTTGAAGATGTATTCAATTGATGCTTGGAATGGAAACTTCTACTTTGATGAATATCTTGCATCTTAAATATATATATATATATTCTTAAATGTTGATCATTTGAAAACTTTCCATATTCATAGAGATTTGATCATTGAAGCTTATGCATAAAAATTTTTCGTAATTGTACAAATCTTGTTTTGCACTTCATCATTTTGCCATTAGATGCTCGAATATGAAGCTTTTGTTCTGGAAAATATTTTGAATATCAGAATTAATAATATTCATCATTTAAATACATGAATATCTCTGAAACATAATCTTATAAATTTTAGAATTATAAAAAGCCTTCTATTCCAGATATTCCATTGTTAATATAGTTTTCCCAAACTTTCTGAGTCTGTATAATTTTTAAATGTTGAAAGCAATCAGAATTTGATCAAGATTTATTTCATTTGAAGTAAATTTGACTTATAAATAAAATCCAATATATCAAAGCTTATTTTTGAAATTGTTTTAATATCAAAATATGCTTTGTTCTTCAGATTTTATAGAGCATTTTTTGAAAACTTTCTATATTGATATAATGTAATCCTTGAAGTATCTTAACATAATAAATTATTTTAATTTTACTAAAAAATATATTTCTTAATGATAAAATCAATAAAACTGAAAATGTGAAGTTCTTAATTAATTCACAACATGAAAAATTTCTAGACCATTTAATCAGATCCTTAAAGTAATTGAAAAATAAGGTTTAGACCGAGTTCAAGAGGGGGGGTGAATTGAACTTAGAAAACCTTTTGCAAATCTGAATTATTCTTGAAGTAAAGAATAAAAATTCTTTATTCAATCGATTGAGCTGTGTAATTCTGAACTGTCGTTAAACAATCGATTGAGCACAACAGAATATATAATAGTTAAACCCAGAATTCAGTTAAACCCATAAATCAATTAAACCCAGAAATCAGTTTACAGTGTAAGATTGTGCTAACCCAGATTTAATATGTATAAACACAATCCAGTATATTACACACAATCCAGAATCACAGTAGATTATGTAAACAGAT
>Ga0099825_1005832_pt1 | contig 15674 bp, 5 predicted proteins | sample SiratroredBW_FD_76838 | JGI IMG/M metagenome (GOLD analysis project Ga0099825, IMG submission 76838) | Root nodule microbial communities of legume samples collected from California, USA - Siratro red BW | ecosystem: Host-associated > Plants > Roots > Nodule | place: USA: California | collected...
AAAAAATACAGTTCATCTACAAGAATACAGACAAATTTGCTAAGGATTCATACTTAAGGTATATACAGTTGAATTTCTGACTCTCTTGTTCAGCTTCTATTTATCATGCATTGCTCCTGTGCTCAGTTATTGGTTGTTCTCTATAATTATGAATCGAAAATGATTAATTCCAATTCATGGTTCCAAAATACATTGAATCCATTTTCAGAGCCAATTAGGAGAAGTCGTTGCTTCAGTCACACTTCCTAGATAGTGATATTATAAGCTTTGTGGTTTCTCCTTCAATAACTGCATGAATCTGAAATTCCCCAATCAAATATCAATGTCAAAAATGCCATCAATAGATCTTTAATTCTTAGAATCTATAAAAAAAAAAAAAGATCCGAATTAGAATCTGAATCAAAAATGGAAACTACAGAAATTAAAAATAGAAGAAGAGAAGGAGGAAGAGGCATGTGCCACGCCATTGAACCTTTGTCAAACCTTAAAACAAGCACTATTGTGCCACCGTCGCACCCTTAATGCCACTGCTGACTCGCTAAGTCGACGACTAGGCCTTTGCCGTCTTTGTTGGCTCTTCCATCTCCTCTTTTCAAACGTTGCTATCATGAACTTAGCCTCCACAAACACTTTCGTTCACTATTTGGCGCTTCAATTATTTCATCCTTAACCTTAGCCTCCAGTAATTCCAGCACAGCCATTGCTCCACCTTCTCAATTTTGCCCTGCTCTAGCCGTCATATCTTCTCACGTTGATATCTCCCCTCACCATCGACGCACCATCCGGCAACGCTGCCACGTTTCTCCGCTGTTGTGACCAAGGTACTCGCCGTCACACCACTATCAATCATCACCAATACCACTTCGTCAATGCGCACAAAGCCCTCCGAGCCAATCCCCTGCCATCGCACCATGCTTCTTCCCCATAGCAATCGTCTTTGCCAAATACATAACCCTAATTTGTTTTTAGGGTAAGGGATGATACGTTGGGCTTATGGCCCAATTTTAACATCAAAACAATAAAAAAAAAAGTGTGGGAAGAAGATTGCTGCCACGGTCTGAAGAAACTTTTGGTACCTCCCATATTCCTGGACCTGCACCCCCATTTACTCCTGATCCCTAAAATGCCCTTAGGTCATTGGGTTTTTGATGACTGAAGTACTCGTCGCACCTCCATATTTCTGGACCTGCACCCCCACTTACTCCTGATCCCTAAAATGCCCTTAGGTAATTGTTTTTTTTATTACTGGAGTACTCATTGCACCTCTATATTTCTGGACCTGTACCCTCAATTCTCTAATTCCTAAAAAACCCTTAGTCATAAGTGAATTTCTAATTAGGGAGATACTTCCTGCACCCCCTTTAATTAAGATATGCACTTACTGATTTTCTAAATTAGAAAACTATCCTTAATTTCATAAAAAAAACACTTTAAGAGTTTAATATTGGGCTATTTCTTTTAGTTTATTTCTCATATTCACGTAAAAAAAATATTATTTTAATAAATTTTAATTCCAAATGACCGTTCGCATTATGCAGGATTGTTTTTTGAAAAGAAAATAATAATAATAACAATTCTTGATTTAAATTCTAAATGACCGCACGCATCATGCGGGATTTAATTCAAGGAGTTTCAATCTTTGTTTGGATTATCAAAAGGGTCGTACACGTCTATGATATCCGAAATGAAATCAATTTCTAAAAATAAAAAAAAATATCAAAAAAATAAAAAATATCAAAGTCTCAAAATAACTCAACTCTCTTTTAGAACTACGTATTCCCTGATTCTTCACCCATTAAGGATGTTGATACGTAGGAGCAAGGTCAATCCTTGTCGGGTCTTTTAATTTAAAAAAATTATTATTTTGTTTTTAATTGCATTTTAATTATATTTTTGGGAAAAAATAAATATTTTATAAACCACATTTGATTTTGTTCACTTGATTAAAGGTACTGTCTTAGTACAGGCGCTGTGGGGCGCTAATATCTTCCCTACACATAACCGACTCCCGAGCTCATATCTAGTTTGCATACTTTTTCTTATTCTTTTCTTGGTTTTTCATAATAAACTATGGTGGCGATTCCATATCTTTCTTTTCATTATTTTTTATTTATTTATTTCTTTTTCGGATCACCATACCCGTCGTAATTTAAGGTCGCGACACATATAACTAAAATGACTTGTCAAAATAATAAAACTCTATATTTTTATTTAAAAAACTTAAATTTCATTTATATAATAAAACTTAGACAGTTATATTTTTTTTACATAATTTTATATTTAGAAAATAGTTTATCATCACTTCTAATAAAATAAGATAACGTATAAATTCGGAACTTAACTAGCTAAAGGCTAGGTTATCTACTACCAGCATATCTGTTCATTTTACCAAACAAACACTAAAATCTTCATACAAATAAAGGAAATAGCATTAATACACTAATAGTCTATATTTTCAAATTTTTCAGTAATAAAATGTTAGAAACCTACAAGAGTCTTGAGTCTTGACAATACAATATTCTGGATAATCCTAATTAAGGTCAAATATAAAAAAAAAACAAAATTAAAATAAATTTACATTACTTACACAAACTGTAATAAAGGACGAAAAAAATACTTTTCAAACTTGTAAAGATTTTCTCAATATTTTAAAATATTAAATGTTTTTTTATATTTCAATATATTAAATTACTTAAGTGATTTTATTCATACAGATTCTGAAATGTTTTAAGTCAAATTAACTATTGAAACAAAAATTTTATTTGATTAAAATATTTTTTTTTACAAATCCAACAAATTTAAAATTATTTGAACAAATTAAAAGAATATTTTTAATTTATCAAAACAAAACTTAGCATCTAAAATAATGATAGTGAGTGACATCAATTGTTCCATGGCAAAGGTCGGGTAAAACAAGCACAATAAATGATGACACTTGTTAAGTTCTTAAATAGAAAGAGTTACGTCTTGACTGTCTATTATAACTTTTGCATAATAGTAAGTACTTTATTCAACAATTAGTATCAAAGTTAAAGTCACTGTAATGTATCTTTCAGAAACATATTGTTATAGGTTATACAATTATCTTTGTGACGTAGACCGAACTACAATTAAAAAGTTCAATTCCTTGTGGAACAAATAATTTTTAATAAATTGATCACTTATCAAAATCAAAACTAGAGAAATTACTTATAATAATTTTAAATCGAAACTTACAATTCAAATTCAAAATTAAACAAAATAGTGATATCTTTAAACCTTGGGTTATCCTCAACCTAACATATTTAAATTTGAGATATTAAATATTTAAACTTGGAATATCAAAGAAAAAAATATTATTGGGTATTGAAGTATGAGTCTAAGTCTCATATTGAGTAGAAATGAAAAAGTTGAATAATATATAAGAAAGAAGACTCATAAACCTAATGCCTTAAGATTTTAGGTTGAAGGTGGTGTTATTCTCCTGTGTGGATTCGGCTCTTGTCTCATTATTGTTTGTTCTTTTCAGTGTTTCCTCCTCAATTTTCTCAGCAAGTAGTATCAGAGCCGATGGTTTGTGACGGTGACCGGCTCAGACGAGTACAATTTGATCTATATATAGTAAGTTTTCCTGACAGTACAACTAAGTGAATGTTGTCCGAGAGTAAGGTTTTGAAGAAGAGATTGTTGGGTATTCCCACAAAACTCAAAATTAACGTCTTAAAGTTTTGAGTTAAATATGGTGTCATAACCTTGTGTGGATCCGACTTTTATGTTATTGTTGTTGTTTGTGTGGACCAATTGTTTTTTTTTTTTTGCTTGAATTCAGAATTAACAATAATTTGATCAACACTAATTTTTAAAAAAAAGTATTGTTTAGCGCGAGTTTTGAGACTAAATTTTTAAACATCTATCAAGTTAAACTTTAAAAAAACATCTAATGCACTTAAATATCTATAATTGCGAAAATAATGAAGAATTTGTTTTAAAATGGAATGGTCGATATTAGAATGGAAAGTCTTAAATTTTTCTTTAAATAATTTTTCTTTAGATAATGCCAACTAAATTTTGAATTTGAGTGAATATCTCAATTAAAAAAACAGTTAACAAGACGATTAATCATTGAGAAATTTTAGTAGATATTTCATAACATGTGTTCATACACCACATATAATTTTACTTTCTACTTCTTTCATTACACTTTTCCTCCTAAACAAAATACAGAAGCAGAGGGTAGATAACCACTCCCCCACGTCAAAGAGAAGCTTGCTGAAATATTATCAAACATTCAACGCATGAGAATATCCGCATTCAATATTAATTTATTGTTTACCCCATGGATTAATTGCAAATAGCATGTAATGGACCAAGCACAGCTACCAGGCATGCCGGATTGCAGACATAAAAAAATCAATAATGGATGTAATATAGTATATATTTATCCAAAGGCAATGGGGTTGTCTCATGAATGCCCTAAACATGTTTGATTAATAAATTGAAATTAGTGAGTATTAATGTGATGTCTGTCAAAGGTGGAAACAGGGTATCAGAGTCCAGAGGTGCATGCACCATAACAAGCGCTGGGGTTGTCAGATTATCGGGAATTTAGGCCACTGTAAGTGGAGAAGTAGCACGGTTTGTTATTAACATTAATTGTAACTGTGTAATTGTCATTGCAAGTATTTACTTGTAAAGTGTCTTCAACTGTAGTTCTAGTGTACAATGCGTAAAAGACAATATCTAGATAGTTCTTTTAGGCTCACGAAAATATAAATATTTAGTTTAGGGATTTGGATAAACTTGTTATGGAGGATTTCTTTTAGAGGAAGAACTACTTCATATATTAAAATTATAAAACAAAAGAGTTTACGTAAGAGAGGAATATATTATTAAAAAATATATCATATAGAATTGTTTGAGATTTTTCTTTTTTATCATGTGTACCTTGCGTATAGAAATAAAAATATTAAAATGTAAATGTGGATAGATGTCTCTTTAAAAGTTATTTCATAGTATATATATATATTAGGTATTTCAAAGATTTATAACAATAAGATAAATTTGTAAGAAGTTAATATTATATTCAATTCAAAATTTTAAGACAATAGATTGGTAGATTTAAGTTTTTTATTTTTACTTATCATTAGACTTAGACTTAAATTTATATCTAGATCGTAACATATATAAATTTAATCTAAATTATTTTATAATAATTGGAGTGATTTTATAATATTTTAGAGAAATTTTACAATAATGAGATTTGAGATAAATTTATATAAAAAATATTAATATCACATTTAACTTAAAGTATTAAGATAATAGATTTGTAGACTTTTATAATATACATTATTTAACTTTCTCACTTTTATTTATTATGAAACTTAGATTTATACTTAGAAATTGAGAATATATATGAATTCAACATAAATTATCTTATAATAATTAGGGTGGTTTCACAATACTGAAATCTTTTCTGTGTGAGTTTTTTCTTTATTGTTTATAATTTTTTTTTCATCCTAGATATATCTTCTGATTATTTGTTTGGAAAATGACATAGGGCGTGATTTTTTTTTTCTTAAATGTAATCTTTTGATTTTTGTATGGAGGGTAGTATGCGTGTGATTGTTTTTTTCATCCGATATGTATTCTTGATTTTTCTTTGGAGAGTGGAAATATCCCAGAACATACTTTGATACTCAAATTATTTGAAACACATGCATAATAATAAATATGTAATAATTTACTAGGCATACTTGGAAATCTTTTTATACAACACTTTAATGGCTTTATTTGCTTTATACTTAAATTAGTATGGGTTAAGTGTTTAAATTATTCTAATACGTTATTGGTACTTAATAATATGATTATTTGTGTAATGCATATTAGATTGTGAGGTTTAGATTTTATGACCGTTAATCATCATGTACAGTGTTTTAGTGGAAAATAAGTCACAACATAATAAATGCATGTTGAATTATGTTTTAAAACTTTTGATTTTTTTTTATGAACATTAGCTAACAAAGTGAATACTTAACCAATGAACTCTTAAAAGCTTTTCTTAAGAGATTGTAAATGATGAGAAACGTTAGATGCAACTTAAAGTTTGACAAACAAACTGTCCAAAAATGCTTTCCAAAATTTATTTTCAAATCTTTTCTTTTAAGAGTAGTTATCATTAAATAACATAACATGTAACATAAGAAGAGAAAGGAAACAATGATTTGTTTTATTTTTATATTAGTTTGTTTGGTAACAAAGATTACCTTTAATTCTCAATCAATTAATTAAGTTTCACTAGACAGACTATTACTGTAAGGTACAAATTAGTATTATTTGGACATCAACTACTTTAGCCTAAAATTGAGTATTATTTGGACCACAATCACTTCTAACCAAGACAGTATTATTTAGACCACAACTATTCCTAGCTAAAACTGAGTATTAGTTGGACTGTAATCACTCCTGGCTAAGACTAAGTATTATTTGGACTACAACTAGGAGTGACTAAGATTAAGTATTATTAAGACCACAACCACTCATAAATAAGATTGAGTATTATTTGGACTGTTGTCTCTCTTGGCTAAGACTGAATATTATTTGAAACGCAGTCATATCTCGCTAAGATTGAGTAATTTTTGGACTACAATCACTTCTAGCTAAGACTTAGTATTGTTTGGAACAAATCACTACTAGCTAACACCAAATATTGTTTAGATCACAATCACTCATGACTAAAACTAAGTATTATTTGGAGCGCAACCACTTTGGCTAAAACTGAGTATTATTTGGAACACACCCGCTTTTGGCTGAGACCACAAGGTTTACAAAGAATATGATCTAAAAGAGCATAGGTTCGCTCACTAGAAAGAGGGGTAGCTTCTTATGACACATACAAAGTTTAGACACTCTTCTAGATTGTTATTGAATACAAACAATGTTCTTATCACAACTACAAGGACATAAGCTTAAGATCTTGTGTATATTCTTGTAGCAAAACTTTTATCGTCATCAACTATGCTTCTTCATTGAGATCTTCTACATATAGAGTTTGAGAAGAAAAGAGTTGTTGCACATCTTCCTCTGTGTTTTAAAATAAATTCCAAAAACTTCTCACCTTCAACCTTAAAGGTGCATTTATTAGGATTTAGCCTTATGTTGTATTTTCTATTTAACAAAGACCTATTTCAAATATGTGGCATGTTGTTGGCTTAATTGGATTTAACAATCATATCATTAACATATACCTCCATGTTCCAACCTATTAGCTCCATGAAGATTTTATCTATCAACCTTTGGTAAATGGAGTTGGCACTATATAAGATGTAAGGCATAATCTTGTAATGCTAATTGGAGTTTTTCATTATAAACACGACCTTTGTTTTCCTTGTCGTACCAGTGTATATAAATTTGATTGTATCTAGGATACCATGACAAAACTTAGCATTTTGTGCCCTACAATACTATCAATAAGTTAATATATACTCGACAAAGGATATGAATCCATTATACATGCTTTATTAAGGTCTGTGTAATTTGTGCACATCTATCATTTGACATTTCCTTTCTTGACAAAAAAAATGGTGGCCAACTATGTGGTGTAATGAAGTTCTCTTATGAATTTTACACCTAGCAATTTGTCTACCTCTTCTTTAGTCGTCATCCTTCTCTCCTCTCTTGGCTTCCTCTTCTTTTGAGAGACCGCTCTAACCTACTTATATACTAAGAGGTTATGAAACATGACATGTAGCTCAATACCAAACATATTGATTGTTGTCCATGCAAATGGATCAAAATTCTCCAAAAAGGTGGTGGTAAGTATCTTCTCATTTTCATTCGATAGCGATAAACCTGTCATGGCTCTCCTAACTGGAAAAGAGTCATTTATTCTCTTATCTCCACCTATACTTTATTATCGATATGAAGGTTAAGATCTTTTCTTTCTTAGCTAATTGTAAACTGCATAAGCTAGAAGGGTGTTACTTTAGAGTTGGCAGTGTAACTTCTCTGGTCATTCTCTAGTCATCACTCATAAGCCAATGAAAAACTCATAATAGGTGAAGGGTGAAAACGATTGTACCCAGGATGTTCAAGGAAGGTCTGTCTAGTAAAATCTTGTAGGAATTATTCACATTGACGATAAGGTATCACACTTTGATGGTGTGATAATTGGTGCTTCCCTTCCCAAAATTAATATATAAATCTACGTAGTCATGAAGTTTAATCTTTCTCCTGAGAAGTCAACAATGTAGTCTTCATATGGTTGTATGATGCTTTTTTACATCTACAAGCCCTTAAAATTTTTCTAATATAATATGTTGACCGAGCTTCTTAATTAACCAGTCTTTATCACAATAAAATTTTTTACTTGAACAATGATCACCATGAGATTATTTAGCATTGGGTTTATAGGTTTAAAATATGATCAGTGAAGATAATGAGAGACATCTTCCTCCTTGGAGTGGATAAAATGACGTTTATCAATTACACAACTCGTAAATGTGCAATTGTGTTGATAGCTCCCAAGAGAGGTTGATCTCCATTTAGGGTCCTCCTTCTTTGAGAGATGTATCTTTTTGGTGCCCTTCTAACTCAATGATGTTGCTTTTAAGTGATGTGAAAAAAATGATAAAGGATTATACCATTTGTTTTATAGAGACTAATTTAAGTGATGAACACATCTATATGTTTATTATGATCAGTTGTTACATCGTAGTAGTTAATAGAGAAACTCTTTAGAGTAGTTTCCATGATCTCATCCACTTTTTGATGTCGATGAGAGCCTTATATGATAAAAAAAAGTAGGTGAGGTATGATGTTTTGAACTTATTTTATTTTTTTTACTATTATCACCATTCTAGATGTATATTGGGTCAAGGTGGTAAATCTGACCATGAAAAATTTGGTATTTTTAATTCTTTCTCATGATGTTTCGTGTTAAAAGATTTTGTAGTGTTACGATTTTTATTCCAATCTTCCTTTTATTGAATGCTAAATAAAACTTGGAATTTTTTATTTATTTTAGATTGTTACTTGAATAAACCTATTAACTAAATTATCCTAATGTTTAATAAGTTCTTAATCATTTAATTATTTATTTTATATATATTATTTTGTGAAACCAAAATATTGTAGTCATTATGATGGAGATGATATTAGTTGTAACCAATTTTTTCTAAAATTAAAATAGTTAAATTCATTTTTGCTTTTCATAATATTGACAACTCATAAATTTGATTTTTATAAAATAAACCTCCATTCGTACATTTCTTCATCTCATGAAATTATCTGTTTTTTAAAAATTAAATTGAACATTTTATCTTTCAATTTTTCAAAATTAAATGATTTTGATCCATCGTGTATATATATAGTTATTAATAAAAAAATCAAGTATAGCAGTCTTTTATGTGAGATATTAATAACAAAATGTAAAGTTTAACATTTTTATAACTTATCACTATTTATCAAAATATTTTCTTAAAAAAAGTTATTTAATTTCAATAAACTAAAAATTAAGTATATTGTTAATTTTTTTAATTTTTATACCAAACATATTTGTGCACAATAATTAAGTAGAAAAATATATTTAAGCCCTTCTAGAAAAATATATTAGTTACTTTAAGAAGGACTGTGATGGAGTAGAGGCTACTCACATGTGTTTTAAATTTTAGTAGCAGCAGGGTTTGGATTCTCTAGAAGTTACAACAGTTGTCAAACACTGGCACTAATATTGAGACAAATATAATTGAGAGGAAAAAAAAAAAGACAGCTTAATAACTTCATCTTTACATCTACTATAAAGTGTTATTACAAACCACACACAGAGATCCTGTGAGTGTGAGTGTGAGTTGAATTTGAATTTGCATCTTGTAGCCTCGCATACCTCCTCGGATACCCACGCCACACCATAAATAACATTCATAAAACCATAGACTTCGATTACGTAAGTGCCAGTTAATTATCCAATAACTTACAGACTGTCATCTAACGTCTCTCTTTCCCTCTTACAAATCGCATTTAACTCTCTCTACACATTCCCACCTCATCCCCAGCCCCTGCTCCCCACGCGCTCCATCAAACACTTCTTGCCTAGCGCGTGGACAAACCACTACCAGTAACGCCGTGGATTAGGGCTACACTTCTCAGTTCTGAATAAAGAAACGCGTTAAAGTAAAGACTGTCTGTGCCACTGTTTCACTGTACCCCACTTCAATATAGCTTTTATTTTTCTTTCATAGAGATAGCTCTCATCTATATATATACTCCTCTCTCAACACTCACAATACACAAGAAATTTACAAACCAAAAAATGTTAAGCTTTCTTTTGAAAATCTTCTTTCTCATATCTATCTTCCACATCTCCTTGGCTACAAGGAGGTTGAATGAGTTGGTGCAGAACCCTACTCAGCTTCTTCATTACCACAATGGCCCTCTTCTCTCTGGCAAAATCTCTATCAACCTCATCTGGTACGGTCACTTCAAACCTTCCCAGAAGGCCATAGTCTCTGATTTCATCACCTCACTGTCACCCTCACCATCACACACCACCCAGCCAACCCAACCATCCGTCGCCACATGGTGGAAAACCACCGAGAAATACTACCACCTCAGCGGTAACAAAAAAGCCACCCAAAAACTCTCATTTTCGCTTAACAAACAGATTCTGGACGAAAGTTACTCGCTTGGGAAATCCCTCACCACCAAGCACCTCATCGAGTTGGCTTCAAAGGGTGAACACAGAAACGCCGTCAATGTCGTTTTGACCTCCGCTGACGTGGCGGTTGAGGGCTTCTGCATGAGCCGATGCGGGACCCACGGTTCCTCCTCCTCCGTGAGCCATGCCAAGGGGAACAGCAAGAGCTACAAATTCGCTTACCTTTGGGTTGGAAACTCCGAGACTCAGTGCCCGGGTCAATGCGCTTGGCCGTTTCACCAACCAATTTATGGGCCGCAAAGCCCGCCGTTGGTGGCGCCTAACAACGATGTGGGCCTTGATGGAATGGTGATCAACCTGGCAAGCCTGTTGGCTGCTACCGCCACGAACCCGTTTGGGAATGGGTTCTTCCAAGGCCCCGCGGAGGCGCCGCTGGAAGCCGCGTCGGCGTGCCCTGGGGTTTACGGCAAAGGGGCTTACCCTGGTTACGCTGGGAACTTGCTGGTGGATTCTTCTACTGGCGCTAGCTACAATGCGCATGGTGCCAACGGAAGGAAGTACCTGCTTCCTGCTCTGTATGACCCTTCCACGTCATCTTGTTCCACCCTAGTTTGAGAAGCACTATATTATATTAGTTTAGTTGTTAGGGTCATATTCATTCATTCCTTAATGTGTTTTGATTGTATGGATTAAGGTTGAAGCAAATTATATTGGTTTGCTTTCAAATGTTAGTGTATTATTAATTTATTAATTAATTAATCAATTAATTTCAGCCAGCCATGCATCATTTCTTTGTCTTATTTCCTGATTTCGAATCATGAAATGTAAGTATGTAAATGAACTCGTCCAATTATTTGATGATGCCATGTGAGGAGTAGTCGGGACCAATTTTTTTTGGTGTGATATTTTAAAGGAACTGATTATTTTCTTATTTTGACTTTTTAGCCTTGTAATTTGATTTCTTAATTAAATAATTGCAAATTTCAACTTTTTACTTAATACTTGTATATTTAATTTTTTCAGGCAATAATGAATCCTTCATTGTTCTCTAGGTTAAAAGGCAGCAAATATTTTATTTCTGGACTGACAAAATGTCAAGATTACCTGACATGCAAATTAGTATTGAGAGTATAATTATTTAAAAACTGAAAAAATGTAAAAAAAATATCAAAAATCAATCAAGGAAGCTCATATTTTAAAAAATACTAAACTCTTGATAAGCATGTCAAATATTGTCCCGAAAGACGTGCACAACACTTAGCAATAGGAAAACTGGACTTATGGGATTGGGGGACAAATTTGAAAATAATATTGGATGGAAGATAGGAGATGAGTATATAAGGGTTTCGGAATTGTTATCGTTGTTAAAATATTATTTTCCATTTCTTTAAGTCTAATTCAAGTTCCCTAATAACACCTTTATCACACTACAATCAGACACACTCATAGTATTCGAAAACAAGCGATCTACACGGAGATCTATGTGCTGGGCACAATTGTATAAAACTAGCTTTTATTTTGTTTTTTCTTCACAAGATGGTCGAAAGTTTCAGTTTTGAATTTGACATTGCAAGGTTTATTTGGCTGAATATGTAAGGGCCAATTTTGTTAAGATATATGTGCTGTAGGAAGTGTTTATATGCTGTATTAGAAAAATTTTTGGTCAAAACACTCTAATCTTAACTATTATTTTTTCTGTAAACAGGTTAAATACATTTTTGTGCTTTTTATTTATTAATTTTTTTGACTAATAAAAAAACAAAAATAGTAACATTGTTTATATGAAAAACTCATCATCAATTTAAATATTTAATTTAATTTTTATATTTAAAAATAAATAAACCATGTATTTTGTATTAATTCAATATTTAATTCACTAATAATCCTAGCGAAAACACCGGACCATAAGCACATGAGATATTGAAAGATAAAAAATTGATGAAGTGGTTATAGAAAAATAAGGAATCATGCAGTATATGTGAAGAAAATAATTGACAGAAATTTAAAAAGAAAAAAAGTTGATAACATTATATGAGAGAACTCTGATTATATATATATATATATGGATTCAAAGTATTACCACAAATATATTATATATATATAATGATAATTTTTTATAATGGTTATAATTAAAAAGTAAAATTCATTCATTTTTCTTTCCCTTCTCCCATCCCTCTATCTCACCCCATAGCACCTATTAATTCTTCTTTCCCACACTCCTTCACCAATCTATTATTCTTCCTAGCTTCCTCACCTCTTTTTTTCTCCCCTATCTCACTCATTTTTCCTCCTCCTTCCATAACCTTCTTTTTCACTCTTCCTCTACTCCTTTTTCCTCTTCTATTTTTACCATTGTATCTCTCTCCCCGTTACACCATTTCACTTTCCGTTTTTACTTTTACAACATCACTTCATTTGACCTTGTCCATTTTTCTTTTCTTTATCTTCCTCTCTCGTATATGCTACTATTTCACTTTAACATGAATTTGTAGTAATTGGAAAAAAAATTATCTATTTCCAATAAATCTCAAAAAATAATGTGTTATAAATTTCATAAATACTTATTTAGGGATCTAAATTTCTGTGTAATTATATACATATACAAATATATAGGTAATTTATCTATATATATTTTCGTAGGAAATAATTTTGTAGGTAAAATTTGTAACTAATGTCAAAATTATCTAAGGATTAAAGTCTATATATTACTTGCAAATTAAAATTTGTATGTTATTTATGAATTTTTCCATAAATTAAATTCGTAGGTAAAATTTGAATGAAATAGATTCGTAGATAAAATTTTTAAGTAATTTTAAATTTATTTACAAATAAAAATTCATATGTAAAATAAATAAATCAAGAATTTTTTTATAATGATGATTGAAAGTGTGAAATGTTTTAACTAAAACCATATATGGATCGGATGATAATGAGATGAAGTTTAAATAAAATAAACATGTGTGTGCATAGATTGAATGAGTAAGATATCAAAGTTAATAAAAAACTTTATTTAAACAATAAAATTTAAATCAAACTTTAATCTCATAAAATTGACTTAATAAATTTTAATTATATATTATAATTTAGTTTTGTTTTTAATTAATATAGCACATTCAACACAATTTCTTGTATCGAAAATATCCGGTATTCACATGAAAATCATCAAAGATGAAAATAGAGGAATGTGAATAACATTGTAAGTCTAAATAATCTCAAGTAGAATGAACTCTTAAGAGATTTCTTTTTAAAATTTTACCAAAAAGAAAAAACAGCAGCAGATAAAAATTTCAAAACCGTCTCACGAAAGCTGGCAACTCATGGTTCGGGTCCGCCCTACTTTTTTTTCTTTAATAGGAGAGCCTCGCCCTACTTTTTTTTTCTTTAACAGGAGCCTCTTTTCTCGGTTCTGACTTTCTTTTAATCAATTACCGCAAACAGATTTTAAGAGGGAAAAAAGCCTGTAAATTATTTGTTCGGACCCAAAATGTCTATATACCCATACAGATTTTGAATTTTTTTGAAAGACCATACAGCTTTCATAAACAAAAGCGTGTAAATTAGGGGTTGTCTTTATAATCAAAACTGTGCCTTCAAAATTACATAGGCATCTGCTATCTTATTCTTTTTAAATAAAATAAAAAAGTATAACTTAAGAAAATATATAAACATTAAATATGTGAGAGATTTTTTCTAATAAATATAACTCACATTATTTTATGTATCAAGGCTTTGTTGTGTTGGAGAAATGAATTTGATTTAAAAAAATTTGAATAAATTATATGTGGATGATAAGGTTCTTCAGATTAATAGATAAATAGTATGATTTTTTAAAAAAATTTGAAAAAAATATTTGTGAAAGTTTGAGAATAATTTGATAGTTGTTATAGATTTTTTTATTTTTTTAATTGAAATATTTGTAAAATTATTAATTAATCCTTGTGAAAAAAATATTTAGTAATTTTCAACTCATTTATAAAAATGTAATTTGTATTATATCACATCACTTATTCTCTATTTTATTTAATGAATTTCGTTATAAAATTCTAAATAACTCACTATTTTATTTTTTTCTAATTTATGTTTAACTATTGTGCATAATAATATTTATCATTTAAATAGGTAAAATATTACATTTTATCTTTAAAGTTAAGTTATTCGTTAAAGTAACTAGAACATCTTTCAGATATCTAGGAATATTAGGTTATATCTCTATAACAAGAGAAGACGTTTCGAAAATTATTTCTTTGAACATTTTTCTTGCTGGAGATGCTTTCAGAAGTATTTCTCTACTTTTAAACACTTGTTCATGTTATAAAAAAGTCTTATTTCCAAGCCACAGAAACAACATCTTAAGACCATATAATTTGTAATGCAGCAATATTTTGAAAAAAAAAACTGCAACTAGCCCAGACCCACTACACATTTGCTACAAACTCTATTATTTTATAATTAACACGTAGTTCCACACATAATTTTTCCCCAGTAAGCATGCATTAAGACGGAGAAGTCAAATTGTTTTGGAAGTATAGAAGGAAAAAGGGAAAGCTGCCAAATTAGCAAGCGGATCCAGCACATATTCTTGAGGCATAAATAATTCATTTCCATGAACCAAATAAAAGGGACCCTACCCTTCTTCAAAGGGTACACGGGATTTGTCTTCATGTCACCATCCCCAGTTGTTATTATCCGCGCCAACTCTCCCCTTAGCTGGCCATGCACTGTCCCCACCACCCTCACCACTCAGTCAAACGAAACCTACGAATCAATCACCTCACACCATTCCCATCATTTTACTTCACCCTCTCCCATTATATATATCCACCAACACCTCCTTCTTTCTCAACAATTCACCAACAACCTAAACAAATGGCCTCTCTTACCTCCTCAAGCTTTCTCCTCACTCTTTTTCTTGCTGTTTCCGTTCTTCGTTTGAGTTCAGCGAGGAGACTCACTGAGTCAGACTCCCAACTGCAGTTTCAATACCACAAAGGGCCTCTCCTCACAGGCAAAATCTCCCTCAACCTCATTTGGTATGGCAATTTCA
>Ga0099825_1005834_pt1 | contig 15670 bp, 16 predicted proteins | sample SiratroredBW_FD_76838 | JGI IMG/M metagenome (GOLD analysis project Ga0099825, IMG submission 76838) | Root nodule microbial communities of legume samples collected from California, USA - Siratro red BW | ecosystem: Host-associated > Plants > Roots > Nodule | place: USA: California | collected...
TAAAAAAAATATATATTATATATATATATATATATATATATATATATATATATATATATATATATATATATATATATATTAAAACAAATTCAATGAAGCTTTATGAAAATGATGAAAAAGAAAATGCATAATTATTTTTTAAGATAAAGAAGATGCAACCTAATTCATGTTTTTATTATTATTTATTTTTTTAAGGAAAGTAAAATAAAAGAAAAATCCCAAAGTTTAAACTAAGCGATGATTTTTCTTCAATTTTTAGATAATTAATCAGAAACATTTCTTTTATTATTTTTTTCTTTGAAATAAAATTTATTCACCTAGACAAAATTGTGTATTGACAATTACCGATGAATTTTACCAACGAATTTAATTCATCGTCAATTACAGATGAATTTTTTAACGAATAATATTTACCACCAAATTATCTGTTAATAAATTGACGGATAATTTATTAACATATTCTAGCCAATTTACTAGCTGATTTATTCTGTCAATAATACTTAATATATTAACAAAAATAAGAATAAGAATATAAATCAAACAACAGTAAAAATAATACATAAAATAAAAATTATAATATTACTTATAATTATAATAATAATAACAATATTTTTATAATAACAATATTATAATAATAATATTACTTATAATTATAACAATAATAATAACAATAACAATATTTATAATAATAATATTTATAATAACAATAATATTTATAATAATAATACTAATAGTAATAATAATAACAACAATATTTACAGTAATATTAATAATACTAATAATAATATTAAAAATATTTATAACAATAATAATAACAGTAATATTGATAAAAATAAGACTGTTTATAATAACATTTATAATTATAATACTAAACTTAATAATAATAAGAGTATTACTATAATAATAATAATAATAATAATAATAATAATAATAATAATAATAATAATAATAATAATTTATAATAATTTTGTCTTTGCAGTTTCTTGCAGTACTCTGTAGATGATTCTCTTGGCCCATTGACTCTGAAGAACTCCCCACACTCTTTAAATACTCTTTAAATATGGCATTGAAGTTTCCTCCGCATTCTATCTATGTTGATGTCCTTAACAGGTTCCTCAACACTAACATTCCACCAACCATCACCATTGATGCAAACTCTCTCAGTCCCATTCTCATTCTTCTTCTTTCAAATCCCTAATTTACTTTTTCTTTCCTCACACTTCCGATCATGGAGACTAGAGTTTCGAATCATCTATTTATACAACAAATAGAAACATATGCATTTCTAGAACATCTCATATGCAAGTTGATACACGAAATGAATAAAATTATAACACGTTTTATAACACCTTTTTCATTGGAATTTTCTTTCATCATATAAAAAATAAAAATTCTTAACATTAAGTCATGCACATACACACACACGTAGACACCCTAACCCTAAATACTTTAAACAAAATTATAACAATTTTAAGGTTTACACTACAAATAAAAGTCAAATTACCGATAAAAAATTATCGACAGAATTTTATCTATCGGTAAAATTTTACCAACGAATTAATCTGTCTCTAATTATCAACAAAAAAATCTATCATCAAATTATGAGACAAAGTAATAAATGGATTAATATAAAAATATAGGTACAATCATGTCGTAGTAACATTGACCGTTGCCATAAATAAAGTCAACTTCACCTTCAATGTAACAATCTTTAAAATAGTGACAATTCATTGCATCAAAGAAAGTATATCAATAACTCGCGAAACCAAACTCATAGAAGATCGATTTGTCACCATATATGGTTGTTGAAAGTGCAGGTTGAATGGGTTTTGACTCCACCAAATTATACGAATTATGAATTTCCCATATCAATTTTCATATTATAAGAAACAATATTTGTTGTATTAAATCTTTTATATCTTTTTCTAGAGATATAATTACAACTTATAACTTGCTTATTAGTCAATATCTTTAATTTTAATGTTATATATAAAAATATTTTTAAATAATAATAGTAATATTAATCTTAATAATAATTTTATTATTTTTAAGTAATAGTAATAATAAAATTGTTTATGATTATAATATTAATCTTAATAATAACAACATTATTATTATTATTATTACTTTTTATAATAATAATGTTTATAATAATAACAATAATAATAATAATAATTTATGATAATTTTGCCTTCGCAATTCCTTGCAACAGTTTGCGAATAACTCTCTCGACCCATCCACTCTGAAAACCTTCCCACACTCTTCAAATATCATATTGATGTTTTCTCTACATTCTATCTATGCTAAAGTCTCTAGTAGGTTTCCCAACACTAACATTCCACCAACCATCATCATTGATGCAAACTCTCTCAGTCCTATTCTCACTCTTTTTCTTTCTTTCGTCTCACACTTCTGATCATGGAATCGAAAGTTTTAGATCATCTATTTATACAGTAAACACAAACATATATAGTTTTAGAACTTCTCCTTTGCAAGTTAATACACAAAATAAATATGATTATAACACGTGTTTTATAACACCTTTCCTATTGGAATTTGCTTTCGCCATATAAAAATAAAATTCTTAGTATTAACTCACGCACACACACTCACGCACGTTTGCACCCTAAATCGTAAATACTTTAAACTAAATTATAACTATTTTAAGGTTTACAATACAAGAAAAAGTCAGATTACCAATAGAAAATTACAAACAGAATTTCATCTGTTAGTAAAATTTTATTATAGTCAAATTTTCTTGACAAATTTAATTCGTCGCTAATTACCGACAAATTTATCAATAAAAAATTTACCATCAAATTATACAACAAAATAATAAATGAATGAATATAAGAATATAAGTACAATCACCTCGTATTAAGATTGGTCGTTGCCATAAATAAAGTCAACTTCACCTTCAACGTATCAATCTTTAAAATAATGGCGATTTCTTGCATCAAAGAGAGTATCTTGATAACTCACGAAACCACACTCATAGAAGACCGATTTGTCACCATATATGGTTGTTGTAGGTGCAGGTGGAATGGGTTTAAACCCCACTGGATTATACGAATTATGTATTTCCAAGATCAATTCCCATATTATAAGAAACAATATTTGTTCTATAAAATCTTTGTATTTTTTTTTCAACCGATATAAATACAACTTATAACTTGAGACATATATTCCCTAGCACTAACATTCCACCAACCATTACCATTAATGAAAACTCTCTCAGTCACATTCTTAGTTTTCTTCTTTCAAATCCCTAATTTACTTATTCTTTCCACAAAGTTTTGATCACGAAATTCAAGGTTTCAGATCATCTATTTATACAGTAAACACAAACATATGCAGTTTTAGAACATCTCCTTTGCAAGTCGATACAAAAAAATGAATAAGATTATAACGTGTTTTATAACACCTTTTTCATTGGAATTTTCTTTCGCCATATAAAAAGTAAAATTTTTAATATTAACTCACGCACGCATCCTAAACCCTAAATACTTTAAACTAAATTATAACTATTTTAAGGTTTACACTATAAGGAAAAAGTCAGATTATCAACGTAAAATTACCGACTGAATTTAATCTATTGGTAAAATATCATTAACGACGAATTTAATCTGTCGGTACTTACTAAAATATTAACAGATAAAAAAAATTTTCCGTCAAGTTATTCGACAAAATAATTAATGAATTAATATAAGAACATAGTATCACCTATTAATAACATTGATCGTTATCATAAATAAAGTCAACTTCACATTCAATGTAACAATTTTTAAAATAATTATGATTCATTGCATCAAAGAGAGTATCTTGATAACTCACGAAACCACACTCATAGAAGACCAATGTGACACCATATATGACTGTTGTGGGTGCAAGTTGAATGGGTTCTGACTCCACCAGTTTATACAAATTCTGCTTTTCCCAGATCAATTCACATGTTATAAGAATCAATATTTGTTCTATTAAATATTTTATATTTGTTTTTTTTTCACACATATAAATAGAACTTATAACTTGTTTATTACTCAATATCTTTAATTTTTGTGCTATAGTTAAAATACTTTTAAAACATCTGAATTTAACATTTGATTGAAAAATATTAAAAACAAAATTTCAATTTATTAAAACTACTTTTATTGAGACATGTATTGAATAGGATAGAAATAATTAAAATTTAGTATGAGTTATATTCTATATGATATTAGAAATTTTAAGATTCACTCATGAAAAGTGAAATAGTTAAAAAAAATCATTGACATCTTCTACATTAAAAAGTCCACCGTTAAAAGGAAAAAAACATAGAAAAATTACCTCGCAGGTAATACCAATAACAATTACATTGGAAGGAAAAGAAACAAATATAACACTCAAGTTGTCATTTAGTTCAAATTTACTTGTAATGGTCGCAATTGAGTGACTTCATGTAATGGTGGTTATCTCTTTGCCCAGTCCTTCTAAGAATATGTATCATTCAAAATGACCACTGCATAACTAGAGATAAAATAAAGTAAATAAATAAATAGAAACAATGCGTAACTAGAGATAAAGTAAATAAAATAAGTAAATCAATGCGTATCTGGAGATAAAATAAATAGAACCAGTGTGTAACTGGAGATTAAGTAAATAAATTAAGTACGACCAGTGCATAACTGAAAATAAAATAAACAAAATAGATAGGACCAATGTGTAACTGAAGATAAAGTAAATAAAATAATAGGACTATTACAAAATTTATGATTAATTAAATAAAATAGATAGGACTAGTGCGTAATTGGAGATAAAGTAAATAAAATAAGTAGGACTAGTGTGTAACTAGAGATAAAATAAATAAAATATATAGGATCAATGTATAAGTGGAGATAAAGTAAATAAAATAAACAAGACTAATACGAAACTGAAAATAAAATAAATAAAATAGATAAGACCAGTGCGTAATTGGAGATAAAGTAAATAAAATAAATAGGAGCAGTGTGTAACTAGAGATAAAATAAATAAGACTAGTGCGTAACTAGATATAAAATAAATAAGAAAAAGAAAAACACATGAGTTTATTAAAATTAACATAGAAAGAGTTTAACCTCACTCTCCCTTATGGAGAGACACACACTAGAAATAAAGTTACAAATGTTTTCCTTCCTCTTTCCCTCTCTTTCTCTTTCTCCCTTCCCTCTCCTTTTTCTCTCAATTCCTTCTCTATCTTGTTTCTCTCTCTTCCTTCTCCCTTCTCTCTCTCCTTCATCTCTTCCCTCTCTCCTTCCTCTCATCCCACCCTTTATGTTCACATAAATTTATTTATTATTGCTTTTTAATTAAAATCATGATTATCTTTATTTAATGAAGAAATATTATTATTATTAATAAAATGTAATCTTTCCTCTTTCTCTTCTTATCTTCCACTTTTATTTTATTTTTCTCCTTTTTTGTCATCCATTAGAATTTTCTTTTCTAATTTAATTATTTTTATAAGTAAATATTTTTTAATAATTAATTAAATATTAATTATCATTATGATTTTATTTTTATTAATATTAGTATTTTCTCTTTAAATAATCTAAATAAATACATTTTATTTACAATTGTCATATTTATTTTTATTAATATTTTCATTTTCTTTAGTTACAATGTTTCATAAATTTACTTGATTTGTTTTCTAATATTCAAATTTTATCTAAAATACAAAATATTTTTAAAATGAGAATTTAATAGCATGAAAGCTTTATGGTTATCTAACTCTTATTTTAAGATAAAGATAAAATAATTAATATATTTGTTTAAAAATAGGAATGTTACATTTTGTGTTTTATGTGCATGCAAAATTGTTAGTATGGTGTAAAAAAAATAGTATGTTATTGTTGATGAAATATGACATTAAGTTTGAACTCATTATGGATTTCTTATTATAAAGTCGTATATGATAGTGTATATGGAAGGGAACGTGTTGATTGAATGACATGTAACCATCATGACTCTTATTATTCCTATATCTTTAAGTTATTGAAAATACTTTAATCGCGCATGATTTATGTAATTTATTAAATCATGAAAGTATTATAGCACCATATGAGTCAAGTGGGAGTAAGAGAATGTTAGAAAATGAATAAACATATTAATGTGACTCATGTGAAATATAATTATAGTGTTGAATGTGATTTAATAGATAGCTGATGATAATCAACTTGATGACGTTAGTTAAAGAAAGTAGGGTTCTATCTCTCTATAGTGTGAGGGTTCTCCACAATGGGAGGTTATTTATTATGGTAATCAAAACTTGATGGACATTGGTTAAAGAAAGAAATTATGGTTCTGTTTCTGCAGTGTGAGGATTCTCCACAATGGACCATCAAGAAAGTGTGTGGGGAAGAAAAATGACTGAAAGAAATAGATTGGAAAAGGATATTGGACTTTCTTTGATTGGGTTTAACATGGAAGTCTCTTTCACCATCCTATATTATGTGAGAATTATAGATTCTAAGATCTCTTGAAATATTTATGATTGATTGTTTTAAGTTATGATTAAACTTACATGTTCTTCTCATCATCACCCTTTCATCAATATATATATATATATATATATATATATATATATATATATATATATATAGAGAGAGAGAGAGAGAGAGAAAGAGTTGTTGCACATCTCTTGTTACCATTGTGATGATTTTCTTTTTTATTTTGTTTCTTCTTAAATTTGAGTATGCTTTAAGGTTCTAGAATGCATTAAGAGATCTTGACATAACATTGAATGGATGTGGCTTCCTTTGAGCAAAGTTTAGGGCCTAACATAGTTGGATGACTTCACAATATTGACATATTGCCTTTTTTCATAGAAGCTATTAACATGGAATAACTTTCAGTATGTTCTTTAAAAGATTTTTAATCTTTAATGTTGTTGCAAAATATTATTGAAAGACATATGTTCATCACTCTTTTCTAATATATCGAATCACTTATTTCTGTTTCTTTTTGTTAAAATATTTAGATTTAAATCTTTAATTAATAATAGAGTTTAGTATTCTTCTTACCAACTACTTATACTTGAGAATAAATTAGTGATTCTTTTAAATTTTAACAACTCTGTGAAATCAACTATAGTTTATAGTTTTTTTTTCTTGATACATTCTATTCTTGGAATAACATATACTATTAACAACACACATAGAAGAAAGAGTAGGACAACATGACACGTGGATCAAGGTTAAAAAGCAAGATGGATGAAGTGGTGGGGTCCATGTATTGTTTGGTAAAATTCTTCCTCCTGCTTCATTCCCTTCTCTCTTAATCATTTCTCTTTCTTTGCAATCGGTTACTATGCTAGTATTGGAGGAAATTCCTTCCTTACAGGTGTTTGAATTTGTGAGATTACAGTAGCTGGGAGTTGCAAATTGATGACCACTTGAATTTTCTGTAGGAAATTGGTTATATAGTTTAATTTTTCTACACTGTATTCAAAACTGTGCATTTCACATATTAATTTTAAAACGCAAATTTTTTGTTCCTATGATATACTCACCTTTGTATATTCTATGTTATTTTTTCATAATAGTTGTTTAAAGTTTTTCTTCTATTGAGATGAAAAATATTATTTAATTTTTATTTTCAACATAATTTTAAGAGAATTATTTTTATATTCTTTCAGTTTTTTATTTTAATATACATTTATGAGTCATTATATTCTTTGTCTTATCATAACTTATTTTTCTTTCTATATTAATTAAATTAAGAATATAATTGGAAAAAATTATGTTATTTTGAAGTTAAAAATGACAAATAACAAGTGATTGCTTTATTAGTTTATCCACCTATCCTGTATACGTATTTGTAAAGGCTTTTCTATACTTTGATTCTAAAAATAATAATTGTTTAAGACAATAGTAGGAATTATAACTTAGTAATCTATGAAAACAAATTAAATATAAAGTACGTTAGCATGTTGTAGAGAAAATATATTCCATAAAACATCAAATTAATGCAAATTATGACAAAAGAGAATGTCGATAATATACACTTTCAAACTATTTAGTATCGGTGTATTTCATGTACACATAGATCTTTTAATATAGCACACGAAACTTATGGTGTCCCATGTTTTGGAAGAATGTGTGAAAGAATGTAAGGTTCCTCCAATTAAGAAGATTCTCTGCTTCGAAATATACCATGTTTGTGGGATCCATTTGACTTTGGTGTACAAATTTATATCATTCATATTTGAAAGAATGAGAACCCAATTTTCAAATGTTAAAGAAATGTGAAGAACAACCTTTAGTTAAGAGCAACCTTTAGTTAAGAGCTTAGATTACAACTTAAACAATATGGTGAGGTGAAATAATAAGTGAACGATTAAAGAGAAAGAAAATAAAAAATAGATTAAAAAGGATGCAAAATAAGGTCTACAAACTAAGTGTAGACTACTCATAAAAAGGCTAATTTGTTATTCATTGCCTAGCGAAGATGTACCTCAAGCACTTCTTTAAAATTCTTATGGCTTTGAAAAACATTTTTTTTTACTTTTTTTCATAATTTTAAGTGTTTTATTTCAATATATTAATTTCTTACCTATTTACTAAGATATGTTTGGATAAACTAGAAAGATAAGATTAATTATAGAAAAGTAGGTAGATTTAGATAAATTTACTTTTTTCGCTTAATTATTTGAGACATTTTATTAAAATAAAAATATGATGAAATTTTGAGTTTCATCATATATATATATATATATACGGATAATAAGGTATTTCAAGAATACAACTGCAACTTTTTATCATTACATCTTCCAGACATATAAGGTGCTTTGGCGTTAAACATGAGCCAGGTTAGCGAGCATTGCTTCACTTGGGTTGGCTTGGCAAATTAGTCATGACAAAAATGAATAATTGTTCAATTATAATCCAGCAAACATTTGAAGCACTATTGTTTCCTTAAGGGCATGTCACAAACAAACTTCTATTTTGTTTTTGCAGAAGCACTACCAGACTATTCAATGTAACACACGAGATGAATTCAGAGTTCATCTTTGTTGGGGGTAATACTTCTTTCCTGCTTAAGGGCTACCTTATCATTGAGAAATTAGAATAATTCAAACACGTGTTTGGGGAATGAATAAATATATTTTGACACTACTGTAGAAAACTTACACCATTTCACTCCTGCTTTTTATAATAAAATATAATATTTTAATAAAATAATATTATTTTTCAGTGTCAAATGAAGGTAAATTACTGTTTACAGTGTTAAAGTATCACTGCTCTTGGGGAATAACACTAGTCAATGGTCCTTGAAAAAACCATGTACTCATAAATCAGCCAAGCTGGATTACGCAAGGATCATTTCAGTTAGCACACTTCAGGTCTTGAATCTATTGTTACTTGGTCAAACTTTGAGAATATATCAGAGTCATAGAGTGTGATTATATTCCCTTATAAGGTAGTACAGCTTTAGCAAATATGACACACTATGGAGCTCACGTGTTTGATCGAAAGCGTCCTGCATAACTAGAGTGGAGTTTCAGCGTCTGCAATGAGGTAACAATAACAAGGAATCTAATGGTTACAAGTGGGAGGTGTAGGCACTACACAGTTGAGTATTTTGTGTTTATAACTGAGACATTAGGTATTGGAGGACTTCTATACATTGGTGAGGAAGGGTGGAATTCCTTTGATTTTGCTATCTACAAAGTTCGTTTAGTAGGACACTCAAGATCTTCAAAATCTTAATCAGTATGGCTAAGAGAATTCAACAAATAAACTATAATTCAACAAGGCATCTCGATAACTTGATAACTGAAAGCATTTCAGCCAGGGGAATTTATATCCTTGGTGAAAGGTTAGATAAATAGGTAAAAAAAAAAAAAACAAAATTATCGGAGAGCTTATTCGAGCTGCTGACAGATAGCAATTCAAATGCTTAGACAGTTTGTCAAGCCATAATCACATCAGGAATTCATAGCACACAGTCTGTGACTCCGTTCTACAATTCATGCTTAGGTTTTCATGTAACTCTACAAAAAATGGTTTTTTATCTTGCTCTCAAACCTAGTATAGTCGTCCTCTTTAGGAACTTCTCGGGCTTTTAAGAGTGGCTCATCTCTTTTATGCCAATATACACACACACGCGCGCGGGAGAATCTCCAAAGGAATTTAACTTCTTTTCCAAAGAATGGTAGTTTCATTTCACTAGCTATCCTGTTTCATAATCTATAGAAATAAGTAACCATACACAAGATTTATCTCACATTACACATGACCCACCAAGCTCAGCCTATTGATCGAGGGTTTAGCTGTTCGCGTGAGAATCTAGATTATACCCTTAAAAAATCACATTACATATTCACTCACCAAATTGCTCCGATTTGACAAATCACCGTAATTCTATTGTTGTAGAACCTCAGCTTCAGCCTTGGCCATAGGATCATCCTTGATCTCAGTTTCCTCTTCCTTCTCTCCCTCTCGCTGTTCCGCTACTTGTTTCCGGTGCAAGTCCTCCGCCGCCTGCATCGCCGCGCGATTCTCGGCCTCAATCCGCCTCATCTCCTCCTCCTGCTGCTGGCGCTCAAACCACGTATCGGCGTCGGCCCAAACTGAAACACGTAACACAGAAGCACAATCAATCTCACACAGAGGACACAAAAGAAAGCATAGAATTGGAGCATTCAGAAATTAGGGTTTAGGCAGGTGTGAAAATAAGCATAGGATTAGGGTTTTTACTAGGTTGGGCGGCCCAGCCCTGTTCACCGCCCTTGATGCGTTCGGGGAGGGCGTAGTTGACGGTGAGGACGCGGCCGTAGAGCTCGGCACCGTCCATGTTGTCCATGGCGGCGGTGGCGTCTTCGCGCTCGAGGAAGGTGACGAAGCCGAATGAGCGGTGCTTCTGCGTGGCCTGATCGAGCGGCGTCTTGACGTCCTTGATGTCGCCAAAGGGGATGAATGCGGCGTGAAGGATTGACTCGTTGACCTCCTCCGCTAAGCCTCCGACGTAGAGCGTGTTCTTCTGCACCCCTTGCGTCATCGCCATTCCTACTACACTCACTTCAAAAACCACACCACCACCACCAAACGTTAACGTTCTTGCGTCGCCACTGACACCTAAATCTGTGTTTTCCGTTTTCTCTGAGTTGGGCTTCTTTAGCCTGTCAGAGTTTTTGGGCCTTTACAGGCCTAGTTATTTGGAACAGATTACGCTTTGCACCTCACGTTTTCTCCTGCATCATATGGAGTGTTTAAAAGACAGAATTAACCCTGGGCGTCCATTCTCTTTGTTCTCTCTTACCGAGTATATGATCTTGAAATTCCCTCTATCGTAGAATCCAAAAGTGTGTTTTTGGAAAGAGTAGTTTTTAGATAAGGCAATTTGAAAGTTAATTTTTTATTTTTGAAAAAAAAATTGTATTGTATAATTTAAAATAAATTTTCGTCATGCCTGTTATAATGGTATTATTTGAAATAAATTTAATGTAATCTGAAATAGATTCTATAATTGGGTAATTTGAAATAAATTTTTAAGTGCGAAACTTATTTTTACATGGTACAATATGAAATTGTTTTGTAAATTTATTATATATTACACAATTTAGAAATTATTATTTTTAATTAACTTCTAAATTATATAATTTAAAATACGTTTTAAGATTTGAAAGCCATTTTTTTAATTATATAATCTAAATTTTATTTTAAAATAAGGTTGTATAATCTATAATATTTTTAAAATAGATTTTTAAAATTTATTTTAGATTGATGATTTCAGAATAAATTTCTAAAAGAATTATATTATGTATGTAGTCTAAAAATGATACCTAGATTTGAAAATTTAGTATATAAACCTTCTTTTAACAAGAATAAGGTAGAAATTTTAAAAACAAATTAAGAATTTTAGTACTGAATACGAGAAGAAAGCATATAAGGTAGGAATTTTGAGAACAAATTAAAAGTTTTAATACTGAATACAAGAAAAAAGCATATGATGTGAAAAGAAATCCCTAGTATGCAAGTTGAGTAAGGTTACTAATTTTTCAAGTTTCGAACTTCACTTGTATGGGTTGTTGTTAGTCCTAGCGACGTGATGAATGATTTAGTAACACTTTTCACTTAGTTTTAGTTTTTTTTTTTAGCTAAAAAGGTTTACCATGTTTGCATGTGGAATGCAAGTTCATATTTCAAAATTTATTTCCTTTAAATGATCTTTTGATTTTATTTTTATTTTCTCTTAAAATGTGATGATAATAATGATGATGACAATGATAATTATGATAATAATGATGTATATGACTATGTGAATCCATGATAATTATAGAAGAATGTCTTATGTCACTTTTGCTCAAAGAATTTAAAGAATGTTTAAGCAACAAATATTTTTTCTCTTCAATAATAAATGATTGTTGGGTCATGAAAAGGTCAAGAAACCCGTGAGATACTTTGATTCTCTCTTTTGGACCTTTTATTTCCAATATCTCCCTACACTTTGTAACATCCAAGAAAAAAAAGAATAACAAAAGAAGACAACTCTAAATGTTTAAGAATTAAAAAGTTCATAAATTGTATTTTGATCTTCACTTGATCCACTTGTACTCCTTTGTCAAGATTCATTAAACATGCATTAGAAGGCAAAAGAAGATACAAGGGTTTATGTACATGCTTTACCTTTTGAACTTCTTTACATGATGTCATAGGTAATTCTTTCCTTACCTTTTGTTTGAACATGTGACTTTTCTTTCTCCCTTTTGTCTCTCATTATCATTTTATCTCTCCCTACTTCCTTTGGTGTGAGTGGTTTAGGGAGTAGGTGCAACCCTTACTTTGAAAAATGAAGATATTGGTATGGCCATCATAGTGAACACGCCTATCATATTGCCAAGACCTTTCCAATAAGACATGGCTTGCCTCCATACAGACCACATTAGAAAACACTTCATCTTTGTACTTGTTAATTGAGAACTTAAGAAGAACTTGATTAGTCACTTTGATTTATCCATCTTGGCTAAACCATTGTAGCTTGTAAGGTCTTGGATAGGGAACGATTGGAAGATTAAATTCTTCCACCAATCTCTTACTTGCTACATTAATACATCTTCCTCCATCAATAATGAGTACACAAACTTTATGGTTGATGAGGCATCTTGTTTGAAAAATATTTTCTCTTTGAATTCCATCCATATCCTTATGGACATGGCCAAACATTTTCCTCACCACCAACAAGTCTCTTTTACTTAGAGAAAGAGTATACTTATTACTTTTAGAAGAATATGAACTAGAGGTTGGAGAATAAGAAGGAGTAGAATTGGAATATTGCTTAGATTCAACTTCTCCATTCTTCAATACCATTACCCATTAGTTTGGACAATAAGAAGTTTTGTGTCCATAACCCAATCATTTAAAACATTTGATGCTATTTGTTTTTTCCTCAATTTTGGGTTTTGATGGAGAAGATAAAGAAGCATGAGTCTTAGCATGAGAGGAAGAAGTTTTATGATATTTGGATGAAGAAGGTTTGGAATCTTTAGAAGAAGAATAAGGAGTTTTAGAGTACTTACCTTGGTGAGTCTTTTCCTTATCCTTCTTCTCTTTGTGGGATGAGTTCCATGAGGAGTGTCTTTGGAAGTCTTTCCTTATTTGAATTCTTTTGTCCACTTTAGTTGCTTGGTGGAGAAGACTTTCCAAAGTCTCATGGTCATGTAACTCCACCACTTCTTGGATATCATGATTGAGGTATGGAGGAATCTTGTGATTTTTGCCCCTTATTAAGCTATTATGTATCTCATTCTTTGTGACATGTGTTATATGCAATTGTTCCTCGTATACATGTATGAAGAGTTTTTGATTTAATGAGCAGTTTTTATTTCTTTGACACATTACTTCATTTTGATGGCTAATGTTTTATTTTTTCGTGCCACATTGTCCTGTCAAATTTAGAAGTCTTGTTGTTTCGTGTATAAAAGTGACATTAGTAGAAAAATGAGATTTTACGACATGATACAACATCGGTTAAAAAGGAACCGTTGTAAACAAAAACACGGTGACAATTTTGTAAATAAACAAGAACATGGTATCTAATGTAATAGGACTCACTCTATATCAGTTTTAAATACAACCGATGTAGAAAATAGGCTAAAAAAAAATCTCACAATTTTTTTTTGAAAAACGCACGTCACTTATGACATTGGTTGCTACTCCAACTGATGTAATAAAGTGACTTTCTACATCGATTGTGAGCTCCAACTGATGTAAAAAGTGATGTTGTATGCTCCAATTAAAAAACAAACTATGAAATAAATGTGTTTTTAACCCAACATTTTCACTGCTTTTGGAATTTGTCTTTCTATCACGATGCTTAAGTGTCTCTGGTACTTGCGTCTCTACTATTTGCTGATTGTTTTCTCCCTCATTTGGTTCATTTGTTAGTAGCCTTCGTCCAGTTTACTTTGTTTTGCATTCTCGACGTGTATGGTTTGTTTGTTTAACTTGTTTTTTACGTTGACATTGTAGGTCATTAAGGGTGCCATAGTAGCGATTTTACTTGATGCGTGAGTGTGAATGTCTAGTTCCACCTTTACTTCCTGGTCGTTTCTCTTTGCAACAAGTTAGCATTTTTGTAAAATTCGCAAAAAATAGTTAGAAATTTGTTTTTGACCCAAATTTTTTAGCAGCACATTCTTTTAGTGTATATTTGATTGTGGGGTTCTTAAATTGTATAAACTTATTATACATTTTGAGTTGTCAAAATTTAGGGTGACAAAACTTCAAATGACCATAACTTTTGATAAAGAGCTCAGATTGAGACACTTAAAAGATGAAAGATGCTCGAAATGAGGGTAACATAATGTGATGGGCGATCCCGTCGGAGATTCTGGATCCAAAATTTTTCTAAAATTTCATTGTTTATTATTAGTTTTTTATGTTTTTAGTATTTTTGAGCTATTTTTCTTTTACGTTTTTGGTTTCTATTTCATATATTTATACTAGCCAAAAAAATTCTGGAAATTTATGTGGTGTTCCCTTGTATTGATTAAGACTTTTTTACATCAGTTGTATTTATAATCGATCTAATAGGTGTATTTTTATATCGGTTCAAGAACCGATGTAAAAAATCATGACTTTTTACATCGTCTGCATCAATATCGATTGCAAAACTGATGTAGAAAGCCTTCCAGAACTGATGTAAAATCCCATATTTTTTGTACTAGTGTAAAATCAAAGAACCAATGTAGAAAGCCTCCCATGATATAAAAAATCATGCATTTTCTACTAATAATGGTATCTATATGAATTTGAATTTGAGGTCAGGATTTGTCTCATGAAAATAGAAAATTGGTTTAGGGTTTAGGGTTTAAAAGATGGGTGTTCATTCCTTTAACCCTTTATTTAAAAAAATAAAAAAATAATTTCAAAATAAACTCGTGTTCTCTTTACCTTCGACTAAATTTATTTCTATATACTTAATAATTTCATATTACTTAAAAGTTTGAGACTAGAGATAATTTAAATACATCTTTTTTTTTTTACTTTCGAAATACTTAAGATAAAACTATAATAAAATTTTGAATTTCAATACAAATATATATATATATATATATATATATATATATATATATATATATTATAAGAGATAAAGGCTTTAGAACAATAAAAAAGAGACAATAATTCATTTAATTATAGTGTTGTGTCACATA